>Ga0214471_10000392_pt1 | contig 38279 bp, 47 predicted proteins | sample RVTome_5_FD_207665 | JGI IMG/M metagenome (GOLD analysis project Ga0214471, IMG submission 207665) | Soil microbial communities from uranium-contaminated site in the Upper Colorado River Basin, Wyoming, United States - RVT142D155 | ecosystem: Environmental > Terrestrial > Soil > Contaminated >... | reverse complement strand
ACACATCTCAGGGGACAAAAACAATAACAAGATTGAGAGGCTGAACGACGTGGTACGCGACAAGGAAAAGACCACGAGAGGGCTGAAAAAGATGGACACTCCAATAATCAAAGGGTACCAGATTTACCACAACTACATACGCGAGCATGATGGGTTGGAAGGTAAAACACCGGCAGAAGCGGCGGGCATCAAGATCGAGGGCGCTAACAAGTGGATTACAGTAATCCAGAACGCAGCAAAAGCCTAAGTTGCACGTCTCCGACGTTTTGATTTCCTTATTTTCTGAAGTTGATACGTCTTGTATGCAATCCAAGTTCCCACAGCCATGATTGCTACTTCGAGGAGTGAGATTGCGGTCTCCATCCCCTTGAGACTTGCCCAGTTCGTCAATGTCAGGGATGCTTTAGAATCATAGACAAAGGATGAGAAATCATATCTCAAGGCCAAGCTCCTCACGCCTGCCGCGTTGTTACAGGGATATGATCACCCCTTACCAGCCGCCAACGCTACAGAACCGTGGTTAGGGTTCTGTAGCATCTGCGGCAGTTGAGGGGGTTCTATAGGGCTGTAACAAAGCAGCAGGTGTTGGTTTGGCAATCATATTAGAACCCATAATGGGGTGCTGTTCAATCTCTTGGACATGAAGGGGCTGTTAAGAGGCTGGACACACGCTCTCAAGATTAACTACCATCTTATTTGAAAGGGGGAATACCTCAATGAGCGTCCTGTAAATCTTCGCTGAAGTTCTGCAATTCGTTCTTCCATGGTCATAGCTGGAACAACATTGCCGAATAGCTCCCATCCATGAGATTGCCTATTGAGGTCATACCCTACTAGCCTCTTTAAACACTCAACTGCGCTGTTCAAATCCCCCGTCAGATTCACAGCGCTTTCATCAGCATCATATTCTTGGTTTCTGAGTGTGACAGCATTAGGAGGCAACTTTTCACCAGAAAAAATCTTGAAAGCAGCTTTGAGACCTTCGACTGCAAGATAATATTCATTGTTCTCTCCCTTGAGCCATTGTTCGAATAATTGCCAAAATAGTGTACTGATTATATGGTTTAGATAAATGTGAGAACATTCATGTGCCAAGATAAAACGCATATCCGAATCGGTAAAGTTACTGCAATATTCTTCATTGACTAAAATTCGTCCAATATGGTGTGGCCCGTTGAAATTAATTATTATGCCCTGTGCTCCTGCAACAGTCCTCTTGTCACTGACCACTACAAGCAAACCACCGCTTGAACCTAGAGCTGACATCGCCTGCTCAGCATAAGATTGCATCTCTTTAAGATTCAATTTAGTTTGCTTCTCAAAACATCCTATTAACCATTGCCGCAAAGATGTTGTCTCTCATGCATCGCGTTCTGGATTATTGTCAACCACTTGTTCGTTCCTTCAATGTGGATATTCGCCGCTTCTGCTGGTGTCTTGTCGTTCAATCCCTCATGCTCTCGTATGTAATTGTGGTAAATCTGATACCCTTTGATTATTGGGGTGTCCATCTTTTTCAGCCCTCTCGTGGTCTTTTCCTTGTCGCGTACCACGTCGTTCAGCCTCTCAATCTTGTTATTGTTTTTGTCCCCTGAGATGTGTATGTGCCTAATGTGCTTGGTTTTTGGCATGGCCATAGTGTAGTATTCTCGCCTACAAACTTCCTCAAAGTTCCTTGCTCCGTCGCCTATCAGCGTCATTGGCCTTTTACCAGCGACTTCACGCGCTTCTTTAAACAATGGCCTGACATCTTCCGTGTATTTGGTGTGCGCTACCTGCTGAGCAATCCAGAAGCGGGTTTCATCATCCATTATTGCATAGAGATACTTTAGATTGCCACTGACTTTAAGGTACATTTCGTCGGTGCGCCATACGTTAGATACCTGCGGCTTGATTTTTTCGAGATAATCTTCCATCAGCTTTACGTACTTCTTTATCCACCTGTACACGGTCATGTGGTTGACCTCATAGCCCTGCAACCTCAGGAACTTCTCCCTGTTCCTTCACGCTAGCAAGTTTAAATTCTCTGCAAATGTGCCAAGTATGGATGACCGACCCCGACGCCCGGCGCCTGCTCTGGTTCCTCTTCGCAGGCTCGCGGGGCGGCGAGAACAGGATAAGGATTATCAACCTCCTCAAGGAGCAGCCGTACAACATGAACCAACTCGCCGAGATGATGGGGCTTGATTACAAGGCCATTCAGCACCACATACGCGTGCTTGAAAAGAACAACATGGTCACGAAAACGGGCGAAAAGTACGGCGTGCTTTACTTCATATCAAACTACCTGGAGTACAATATCGAGGCGTTTGACGAGGTCAAGGCCGCGATTGAGAAAAAGGCGAAAAAGCGGACCTGAGCAGATCTGGAAAAAAGTAAATAAGACTAGTCGATCCCGCTTTCCTGTAGCTATGGCGATGCTGATGGACATTAGCGCGGCAGTCAGCTTGGTAAACATTGGTGTACTGGCGGTGCTCTTTGCCATGTATGGAAGAATATACGCCAACACCAAGGCGGTGTTCACTCTTGGCCTGATGTTTTTTGCCGGGATGCTTGCGCTCCACAACGGCATATCTGTTTACGGCTACTTTGCGATGGCCCCGCTCTACGCAGAGCCACTCCTACCCTATTTCCTAGGAGTGCATATTGCAGAACTTGCCGGCATAGGCGCGCTGCTGAAGGTCACCGTGAGGCCATTCTAGATTATCTTATGCCAGCAGAAGCTGGGGTTGAGAATCTGGTGCCAATTTGGAAAAAAGTATAAGTGCAAAAATCGCGCAGCTGCGATTGAATTGGTAGAGACAAGCGTTCTGGTATCTGCGCTAGCAGGGGCCGGCTCGTTCTTTTCACCGTGTATACTGCCTATTGTGCCTGCATTCGTGTCGTACCTATCTGGAACGACACTTTCGGAGGTCCAGAACCAGGACAAGTCCAGCGAGGGCCAGTCGCAGGTCACCGTCAAGCGCATGACTAGGCTTAACATCTTTTTGAACACCGTGTATTTCGTGCTGGGATTTTCGCTCGTTTTCGCGGTGCTGGGCGTGATATTCAATTCGGTCCTTGTCAACGCCGGCACGGGCTTTCAAGGAACGTTGCAGTGGATAGGCGGCATCGTCATCGTCGGCTTTGGCGCCTACTTGATACTGTCAACGAAATTCAGGCAGCTCAACTTTGAAAAGCGCATGACAAACCTTCCCAGGTTCAAGACCACGTACCTTACGTCGTTCGTGTTTGGCGCCGCCTTTGCATCGGGATGGACCCCGTGCGTCGGGCCGATACTCGGAAGCACGCTGACGCTGGCAGCGACTTCGCCGGGGGCGGCGTACAATTCGCTTCTTGCCTATGCGCTGGGCCTTGGCGTGCCATTCCTAATAACGGGAGTGTTCTTCTCGCAGGCGACCGGCATAATACGCAAGATGGTCAAGCACCTGAAGTACTTTAACCCGATTATGGGCGCCGTGCTCATCGTCCTTGGCATACTGGTGTTCACCAACCAGCTGAGCCTCATTGCAAGCTTTCCGCTCACCGAGAACATCATCAACTTGGAGAGGGGAATATGAACACGGACAACCTGAGCGCCCTTGCAGTGGGCATCGGCGTGGTCGCATTGATAGCCGGCTTTGGTGTGTACTTCAACAGTCCCGAGCTGAACCGGGCTTCCGGTAACGCCGAGTTTGTCGCCGCGGTGAGCGACGAAGGCGAAAGGGTGCAGATAGACAAGTCGCAGTTCCGCGTCGCCCCGGAGTTTAAGGGGATAAACAACTACATCAACACAGAGCCGGTGACTCTCGCCGACCTCAAGGGCAAGGTGGTGCTGGTAGATTTCTGGACGTACTCGTGCATTAACTGCATACGGACGATACCGTACCTCAACGCATGGCACGAGAAATACTCGGACGAGGGACTGGTCATAGTGGGCGTCCACTCGCCCGAGTTTGACTTTGAAAAGAACCCTGACAATGTCCAGGCGGCCGTTTCCAATTTCGGTATTGAATATCCAGTTGCGCAAGACAACGATATGGAGACTTGGAAGGCCTACGAGAATCGCTATTGGCCCCGGAAGTACCTGGTTGACGACGAGGGCTACATCCGCTACGACCATATCGGCGAGGGTGCCTACGAGGAAACAGAGAAAGTGATACAGGCGCTATTGCAAGAGCGCGCAGCAAACCTTGGGCAGGCCATCGACATTGATACCTCGACGGCAAGGCCGGATGGCGCCCAGAGCGTCAACTTTGTCCAGATAAGTACGCCCGAGCTGTACTTTGGCTACGAATATGCTCGTGCGCCACTTGGAAACGCGGAAGGCTTCAAGCCAGACCAGACGGTGACGTACTCGCTTGCCGACGATGTTCAGATAATCCGAAACCACATCTACCTGTCAGGAGACTGGGCCAACAGGGCCGACAGCATGGAGCTGAAAAGCCATACGGGCAGGATAGTGCTCGAATATTCTGCTAAGGCAGTCAACATCGTGGCAGGAGGGGCAGGCACTGTCCACGTTGCCGAGGACGGCAAGCCTCTGGCAAGCGCCGCAGGTGCAGACGTAGGGGAGGACGCCTCGTTTGAAGTTGACGGGCAGAGGCTTTACAACCTGGTGTCACACAGCATGTACGGCGAGCACAGGCTCGTAATCGATGTCGTGGGCGAGGGCTTTCAGATCTACACGTTCACGTTCGGATAAGCTTGTCCCGCTCCACAATCTTTTTCTATTCTCTGCAATCCAGGCCTATTTGCCAGTTATTGCCATATATAGCCATTATCTGGGTGAAAATGGAAGAATCAAACGTACACTTTAAGTTCAGCTTGCACTCTAAAAAAGCAAAAGGGGAGAGAATTGGAAGCTTCCCGAGCATCCCGTTCTCCCTCCGCGGCGCCGTCCTTGTGTTACCGGCGCCGCGACTCTCCCCTTTGAACAATTAATCCAGTTCTGTAATTTTCCGGTGACCTTTTACTAAACTATTGTTTCTTGAAGCCAAAGTAGCAAGAATGGCACTGGTCTTTGCCGTATATTACGCCGGTGGCGCCGCACTTGCTGCAGGCCTTGTCGTGATCTATAGTCGAGTCCAGAGACTTTGTCTTCTGCAGGCATTTGGGGCATATGGGGGCCTCTAGGCTGTAGCTTGAGAGGAACCCGGCGCCGCACTGCGCGCATTTCAGGCTAAACATCTTGCCTTTTGGCTTCCAGCGGTTGAACAGTCCCACTGCGCATATCATTGACGGAACGGAATAATCAATCTTGCGCCACATTGTTACTTATCGATATGCAGATATATCATCCTCCACCAGAGCTCCTCCATGTCCGAGGCAAGCCAGCTCCTCGTGCGCAGGATAAAGGACGGAACGGTCATCGACCACATCGAGGCTGGAAAGGCGCTTTTTGTTTTGCGGGCGCTTGCTATCACTGGCAGGGAAGGAACAGTCATCACCGTCGCGCTGAACGTGCCTTCAAGCAAGCACGCGAAGAAGGACATTATAAAAGTGGAGAACCGTTATCTGGAAACGAGCGAGACCAACAAGCTCGCGCTCATTGCCCCTAGGGCGACCATCAACATCATCAAGGACTACAAGCTGGTTGAAAAGCGCAAGATTCAGCTTCCCGATTCAATAACAGGCATCTTCAAATGCCCAAACCTGAAGTGCATCACTAACTCAGGCGAGGACATCAAACCACTCATTGATGTAATAGACAAGGAAAAGATGGTCCTGAAATGCCGCTATTGTGCCCGGGTCATCTCTGTCGACGAGCTAGTCTTTTGAGACCACTTTGCCTGAAATTGAGCGTATCTTGATCTTGCCCTGCCCTTCCCATCCGGTTAGGCCCGGCTTGATCCTGTCGGCGGCAAAGTGGAATGCGATGAGTGGGCCAAAAGCCACTACCGTGATTGCGGCAAGCGCATAGTCTTGCAGGTACAGCATGTACAGCGTTATGCCAGCGCCAGTCATTATCTCCATCCAGGTGCAGGTGCAAAGCAGCCCCGCGATCCACTTCAGGCTAGGCATTAATGTAACTTTCCAGTTCTATTATTTGACCATTGTTCCAGATTTCAACCGGATCACTCGCTCCCCTTTTCCCTCGCAAAGCGCTTTGAGACCTTGATGCCAACGCCCATCGCAACGAATAGGGTAATGAGCGACGAGGCAAGCGTGATGACCATGTCCGTCTCAAACACGAAATGCGCCAACATGGCTACGGAGACCGCCGGGACGGCGATTATTGCTGCCAAAAGCGTGGCCACTGCGTATAGGCGGCCAATGGAGTAAGGCTTCTTGTTGTTTTCGCCCCGCGCCACAGCCGTCCCACACTTCGAATTAATTTAAGCCTTTGTACACGATTAATATTGACGCGGGAGCCATTAACGGGGCATGGAGCTCTCCAGCCTTGAGCTGCGTTACTTGGTAAACGAGATAGCGACCATGGTCACCTCAGGGTATTACCTCTCGCAGGTAAACGCTGTAACGAAAGACTCGCTTCTCTTGCGCCTGCATCACCCCACACAGGAGGACATCATGCTCGTGCTTTCGGTCCGGGGGATTTGGATAACGAAATTAAAGTTCAAGCCGGTGGAAGACAATAGCCTTGAAAGGGCAGCGATTGCGGAGCTAGAGCGGGGAAAAATAGAATCCATAGAGCAGGCGGGGAGCGAGCGCATCGTGTCAATAAAGTTCCGCCTGCTCGACGGGCAGGCAAGGACAGCTGTCTGCGAGTTTTTCGGCGACGGCAATATCATCATCTGCGACGAAGCAATGAAGATACTTGCCATTTTGCACCCCATACAGGTCAGGCACAGGACGCTTGCTGTCGGATTAAAGTACGCGTTCCCGCCGTCAAGGGGTGTTGACGTTTTCCAGCTGTCGCTGGCGCAGCTGTTGCTGTTGCGTGAAAGGTCGGGGGATCTCGACGTGCTGCGCTGGATGGGCCGTGGCGTGTCGATGCCAAAAAAGTTTGTCGAAGAGGTTGCCAAGAGAGCGGGCATAGAGGGGTCAAGGCAAGCAGGCTCGCTGGCAGACGACGAAGTGGGCAAGATATACTCGACAATCAAGGCGCTTGCAGACGACGTGAGCATGGGGAAGAACCACGAGCCGGTGGTGGTAATGCTTGGCGGCGAACCCGTCGACGCGCTACCGATAATTACCAGCGGGGTGAGCAAGCTCGACACAAAAAGGGCGCCCACGTTCATGGAAGCGCTTGACGAGGTCCTAAGCGCCGAGATACTCGACGTCGGGCGCAGCTCCAAGACTATTGAAATAGACAGGCAGATAGCGGTGCTCGAGCACGATCTGCATGAGCAGGAAAAGGCCAAAGAAGCCGTCCTGCAAAAGGCGGAGGCTATTCGCAAGCTCGCCGGCGAGTTGATGACAGCGTCATATTCGCAAGGCAACCTTAACGACATACTGTCAACAAACTCGGCCTCGATAATTTCGGACAAAGGCGTGAAATACTTGCAAGTGGCCGGCGAAAGTATGGAGCTCCAGGACAACCTTGCAAAACTTAGCTCAATGCTCTTTAGGCGCGCGAAAGAGATGGAACGCGGCAACGCCTCGATAGAAGTGGCGCGCTTCAAACTACTGGAGCAGATAAAGAAGCTGCGCGGCCAGACAGCTGCAATCCACAAGAAAATAGTCGTACTAAAGCAAGAGTCAAGAGAGTGGTACGAGCGCTACAGGTGGTTCGTCACAAGCGAAGGCCACCTTGCCATTGGCGGGCGCGACGCATCGTCCAACTCGGCGCTAGTGCGCAAGCACCTGACAGAGGATGACATCGTATTCCACGCGGAAGTGCACGGCTCACCGTTTTTCATAGTTAAGAACGCAAGTGCGCCGGCGCGGGAAGGGAAGATAGAAAAGAGCCTTGCAGAAGTCGCGCAGGCCACGGTGGCATTCAGCCGGGCATGGAAAGACGGCCTCTCAAGCGCCGACGCGTACTGGGTTCTCCCAGAGCAAGTGAAAAAGGGCGCGCCTACCGGGCAGTTCTTGCCCAAGGGCTCGTTTGTAATCGAGGGAAAGAGGAACTACATCAAAGGAATCGAAACGAGGCTCGCGGTGGGGATAGTGTCTGTGAACGGCCGGGAGGCGCTCGCCTGCGGCCCGGAAGATGCCATAAAAAAACACGCGCTCGTTTACGCCGTCCTGCTGCAGGGAGGCATGGACCCTATGAACGCCTCCAAGAAGGCCAAGTCAGCCCTTGTCGCCGCTGCCGATGAAGTCCTGGCGGAGACGATAAAGCGCATCAGCCTCGACGATTTTGTCAGGGCGCTCCCGACGGGCCAGTCACGCGTCTCGTTTGTGGCCGGCAGCAAAGGTAATTAAAAGCCGGGCGTAAACACACGTCCGTGGTAAAAAGGCCAGTCAGGGAGCACGCCGACGCAAACATGACCACCCGCGTGGTGGTCCGGGACATCATGAACAGCCCGGTAATTTCGGCCGCGCCGGGCGACAGCGTCCGCGACGTTGCAAAAAAGATGAAGTCAGAAAAGGTAGGCAGCATTGTGATAATGGACAAGGACAAGCCGGTGGGCCTTGTCACCGACTTTGACATCGTTGTAAACGGCGTTGCGAAGGGCGACGCTTCAAAGATCAGGGCAAAAGACGTGATGCAGGACCTCCACACCATTGAAAGCGAGGAGAGCATCACGGAGGCCGCGCGCCTTTTGCGCAAGCACAACATCAAGCGCCTCGGCGTCGTGTACAAGAACCGCCTTATGGGCATCATTTCCGCGTCAGACGTCATTGCAGTCACGCCGGACTTGGTTGACATTGTCTCGGAAAAGGCCGCCATAATAAGGGGCGAGCTTGGCATAACTAGGCCGGCGAGGAAGGTTTCGGGCTACTGCGACGAGTGCGGCGAGTGGTCCGATTCATTGCAGTATGAAGAAGAACAGTTCATTTGCGAGGTCTGCCGCGGCGAAGCGACCTAGTGAGGCGTTCCTGGCTGACGCTATGTTGGGGAGCCTTGCGCGCAAGCTCCGCATTTTAGGCTTTGACACCGAGTACCTGGCGGACGCTGACGACGACGAAGTGCTAAGGCGCGGTATAGAGCAGGGCCGCGTGATACTGACAGCCGACAGGGAATTTTTCAAGAGAATAGTCAAGCAGGGCACCCGGGGCGTTCTGGTGGGAGGCGAAGGAGACCTCGAGGACACGGCGCACATCCTCTCGAAGCTTCGCCTGACGCTTGAAGACGCCGAGATGGGGTCAAGGTGCGCCGTCTGCAACGGGTTCCTTGATCTAATAACACGCGATCAAGCTGGTGGCGTACCGCAGGGGGTGCTTGAGCGTCGCTCACGATTCTACAAATGCTCAAACTGCGGCAAGATCTATTGGGAGGGCGGCCACATGGAGCGGATGTCGGCGTTTGCGAAACAGGTCCGTGCACGCTTGGCAAAAGGTTAAAATCACGTGGGACGGGCATCCTCATCCATATGAGTTCGAATTCCGCTTTGGAGAGAACCATAAACAAAGTTTTATCGCAAAAGGAGACAGAGCTTGTTTCGCAAATTGATTCTGCTTTTCAGGAATCCCTGAAGAACCTAGAGTCTTCAAGGAGCAGGCTTGAGAGCGAGCGCACCAAGATAATCGAGTCTGCCCGCAAGCAGGCCGAGAACCTGAAGCGCCAGATAGTCGGCTCAAGCAGGCTTGCCGCCCGTAACAAAGAACTTGTCATGATAGAGACGGACGTGAACAGGGCATTTGAGGAGGCAAGGGGGAAGCTCGCAAACTCGGGCAAGGAGGATTCCTACAGGGCCCTTACGGCGAAAATAGTGGAGGACAGCATCCCGCAGGTGGGCTCCGATGAAGTCGTAATCGAATGCAACAAGAACGACGCCGATCTTGTAAAGAAAATAGTCGCCGACCTGTCGAAAAAGGACGGCAAGCTGAAGGCCAGCATTTCGGACAAGCCCATAAACGCGATCGGCGGGATCAGAGTAAAGTCGGCGGACGGCACGATGTCGTTTGACAACACTCTTGACTCGCGAATAGAGCGACTCAAACCTTTAATAAGGAAAAACATTGCACGCATGCTCAGAGGAGAGGAAGGCGAGGAATAATGGTAGTAAAGGGGCGCATTGTGTGGGTCAGCGGTCCGGCGGTCAAGGCCGACGGCATGGCCGCTGCCAAGATGTACGAGACAGTCGAAGTGGGCGATTCAAAGCTAATCGGTGAGGTCATCAGGCTGACAGGCGACGTTGCATTCATCCAAGTATACGAGTCGACGTCAGGTTTGAAGCCGGGCGAGCCGGTGGTAGGCACAGGGCAACCATTGTCCGTGCTCTTGGGCCCTGGCGTAATCGGCAAGATATACGACGGCATCCAGAGGCCGCTTGACGAAATTGCGGAAAAATCTGGCGCGTTCATCGGCAGGGGCATCCAGACGACCCCGGTCGACATGAAAAAAAAATATCATTTCAAACCGTCGCTGAAAAAGGGCGACGAGGTCGGCCCCGGGTATATCCTTGGCACGGTGGAAGAGACCCCGCTTCTTACGCACAGCATCCTCGTTTCGCCTAGCCACGCGCAGGGCACCAAGCTTGCAGACATTGCGCCGGAAGGCGACTATAACATTGAACACGTGATAGCGACGACGGAGAAGGACGGCAAGAAAGTCGAGCTAAAGATGTACCACAAGTGGCCTGTGCGAAAGCCAAGGCCTTACGCCGAGCGCTATGACCCGACAGTCCCGCTTGTGACAGGGCAAAGAGTCATCGACACTTACTTCCCCATAGCCAAGGGCGGAACGGGAGCAATCCCCGGCGGCTTTGGCACTGGCAAGACCGTGACCATGCATCAGATTGCAAAGTGGGCCGACTCGAAGGTCGTCGTCTACATCGGCTGCGGCGAGCGCGGAAACGAGATGACCGAAGTGCTCGTCGAGTTCCCGCACCTGCTCGACCCGAGGTCAGGTAGGCCGCTCATGGAGAGGACCGTGCTGGTAGCGAACACTTCAAACATGCCTGTGGCTGCAAGGGAGGCTTCAATCTACACTGGAGTCACGATGGCAGAATACTACCGCGACATGGGCTTTGACGTCGTGCTTGTTGCCGATTCCACGAGCCGGTGGGCAGAGGCGCTGCGCGAAATGTCCGGGCGCCTCGAAGAGATGCCTGCAGAGGAAGGCTACCCGTCGTACCTTGCGTCAAGGCTTGCAGAATTCTACGAGCGCGCAGGGCGCGTACGCGCGCTGGGCTCCCCCGACAGGACAGGGTCTGTCACGATTGTGGGCGCAGTGTCGCCGTCAGGCGCTGACTTCACAGAACCGGTCACGACGCACACCATCAGGTTCATCAAGACCTTCTGGGCGCTTGACACCAGGCTCGCATACTCGCGCCACTATCCGTCAATCAACTGGATGCAGTCCTACTCGGGATACTTGGAAGACGTGGCCAAGTGGTGGAAGGAAAACGTCTCAGGCGACTGGTATGAGCTGCGCGCAGAGTCGTACCAGATCCTGCAGAGGGAAGACACGCTGAAGGAAATCGTCAGGCTGCTCGGCCCCGAGGCGCTTCCGGACGAGGAAAAGCTCGTGCTCGAAGTCGCCAGAATGATAAAGATAGGCATCCTGCAGCAGAACTCGTTTGACAAGATAGACACATACTGCAGCCCAGAAAAACAGGTTAAACTGGTAAAACTGATGGTCAAGTTCTTCAAGGAGGCTCAAAAGGCGCTCAAGGCAGAGGTTCCGCTGGCAGACATCAGGGCGATGCGCATAATTTCACAGCTGTTGAAAGCCAAGTTCGAAATACCCGAGGATCAGCTTTCAAGACTTGAAGTCCTTGACAAGCAGGTCGACGAGGAGTTCCGCAAGCTGGGCTCCGCAATCAAAAGCGAGGAGGTTAAAGTAGTTGCCTGAAACAACATCCGGCATTGAATACACAAAGGTAGCAGAGATTAAGGGGCCGCTGATGGTGATCGACGGCATCACCAAGGCCTCATTTGACGAACTCGTGGAAATTGAAACTCCAGAGGGCGAGCGCAGGCTCGGCAAAGTCCTCGAGGTGGGCTTTGGCAAAGCAGTGGTGCAGGTTTTTGAAGGAACGACAGGTCTGACCATCACCGGCACCAAGGCCAAGTTCCTCGGCAAGACCATGGAGATGCCCGTGTCCAAGGAGCTCTTGGGCAGGGTGTTTGACGGCCTCGGCAGGCCAAACGACGGCCTTCCCGATCCTATAGCCGACAAGTTTGTCGACGTCAACGGCGAGCCAATGAACCCAGAAAGTAGAGAATACCCAACGTCATTCATCCAGACCGGTGTGTCTGTGATTGATGGCATGCTGACGCTTGTGCGCGGCCAGAAGCTGCCGATATTCTCCGGCTCTGGGATGCCTCACAACATTCTTGCGGCGCAGATAGCCCGCCAAGCCACAGTCGTAGGCACCAAGGAGGAGTTTGCCGTCGTGTTTGCGGCAATTGGCGTGCAGTACTCTGATGCTCAATATTTCAAGCGCTCGCTTGAAGAATCGGGAGCGCTCAGGAGGTCGGTGCTGTTTTTGAACCTCGCCGACGACCCTGCCATCGAGCGTATCATCACTCCGAGGGTGGCACTGACAGTCGCAGAATACCTTGCTTTTGACCTTGGCATGCACGTGCTCGCGATCCTGACTGACATGACCAACTATGCCGAGGCGCTCCGCGAAATCTCGGCTGCGAGGGAAGAAGTGCCCGGCAGAAAGGGCTACCCAGGCTACCTGTACACGGACCTTGCGAACAACTACGAGCGCGCAGGTAGGATCAAGGGCAAGAACGGCTCTGTCACGCAGGTGCCAATTTTGTCTATGCCTGCAGACGACATCACACACCCTATTCCAGACCTGACGGGCTACATCACCGAGGGTCAGATAGTGCTAGGCCGCGACCTGTTCAGGAAAGGTATCTACCCACCCGTGAACGTGCTTTCGTCGCTGTCAAGGCTCATGAAGGATGGAGTGGGCGAGGGCAAGACTCGCTCGGACCATCCGGAGGTTGGCAACCAGATGTACGACCTCTACTCAAGAGCGCAGGAGGTGCGCGCGCTGGCAGAGATCGTCGGCCGTGCAGGCCTTACAGGCACCGACCTGAAATACCTTGACGCGGGCGACATATTCGAGAACAACTTCTTGAAGCAGGCGCACGACGAGAACAGAAACCTCGACGAGACGCTCTCGAGGGCGTGGGACGTGCTTTCGTCGCTCCCGGAGTCAGAGTTGACCAAGATCAAGGAAAAGCACATCAAAGCATACTACAAGGGTAGCAAGTAATGTCGGCAAGAAGGGTAACTGCAACAAAGATCGAGCTCATCAAGATCAGGCGCTCGATGCAGGTGGCCAAAATGGTGCACAAGATCCTCGACGATAAGCGCGAAGTTCTGCTGAAAAAGATAGACGAAATGATCGAGGAAGCGAACAAGGCCCGGGAAGACATCTGGTCGCCATTGGGCGAGATATACACTGCAGTCTACAACTCGTACATGTCCCTTGGCACAGCCACTCTTGAGGCAGTTGCCGACTCTACTCCCAACGTGATGGAAGCAGACGTCAATGTAAGGAGAATAGTAGATGTCAAAATACCAACGCTACAGGTAAAGACAACAGAAGGAGGCAGCCGCCTTTCATATGGCTTTAGTGAAACCAATGCCACTGTAGACAAGGCTGCCAAGCTCATCAAGAACATGCTCCCCTCAGTGTGTAAGGCCGCAGAATACGAAAACGCGATATTCAGCTTAGCAAAGGAGCTGGAACGCACCCAAAAGCTTATCAACGCCCTAGAATACATCATCATACCGCAGTACCAGGACGCCATCTACTTCATCAAGGCAACGCTTGAAGAGCGCGAGCGCGAGGAGTTCGTGAGGATCAAGAAGGTTAAAGTAGTACTTGACAAGAGAAAAATGACTGAACAACAACACCAGGAGAATGTAATTGCAAAATGACAACAATAGACGTCTCCAGCCTTTTTGAAAAGGCCAGATCCACGCTGCAGAACGAGCATGATTCGATGGTTCAGAAGATAAAGGAAGAGGTTGATACAAGCAAGCGTAAGACCCTGTCAAAAGTCTAACCATTATTTTTCATCTCTTTTATTTAGTTATAATTAAATATGGCATTTTAGTCAGCAACCGTGTATGAAGGAGCTGAACGGACATGTCACGATTTCGCTTTTGGCTGCCCTTGCTACCACTCTGGCTCTTGTCGGTTCCATGGGAATCGAATCGGCATTTGCGCAGGAACAAGACGCAGCCTCGGCCGGTTCCTCGAGGCTGCTTGGTGCGGGCTTGGCTTTCGGTTTGGCAGCTGCGGGTGCAGGTATTGGACTTGGCTTTGTAGGAGCCGCTGGTCTTGCAGCAATTAGCGACAATCCGAAAATGCAATCAAGGGTGTTCATCTTCGTAGGTATGGTCGAATCGATCGCCATCTACGGTATAGTCATGATGTTCATCATCTTGGGGCAGTAAAAAGGGCAAACACAGATCGGAAAATCCCTACCTTATTCCTTTATTATTAACGCCAAAGGTAGGTTTTTTCTTCCTGCAAAATACAATGTGCAAGAATCTGAGCGACAGCTATACGCCTTCCCGGTGACTTGGGCGGATAAAAAGGAAACATTTTAAAGCGATTTGATTTTTACCGTAGGCAGTAATAGGGAAGATGGGGCTAGCCAAGCTGAAAAAAGCAGCATTAATTCTGCCGCGAATAGAAACCCAAGAAGCTGTGAGCAGGCTGGCAGAGCTAGAGTGGTTCCATCCTATTCAGACTACTTCTGAACACCTGAATCCTTATTTCGATGACCTTTTGCTGAAAGCCCAGAAATTATTCCAAGACATCGACGAGGTTATCAGGGCTCTTGGCATCCCGCTGGAGACGGGAGTCATGGCGACCATGTTCAAGGGCGCGCCAAAAGAAAGGATGGATTATGTTATCGATGATATTCAGGATTTTATTGCAGGCTTGGAAGATAAGAGCAAGGAATTGCTCGACGAGCCCAAAAAGATTCTGGCCGAGCAGAACAAGATTGCCAAACAGCTTGAAGAATACACCAATGCGGAGGCAGCACTCAAAATGGCAGCCACTCTTAACCTTGACTTGACTTCGCTTTCCCGCCTCAAGCACTTCTTTACGCAAATATTTGTTATAGACTCCAAAGATGAGGCAGAGATTCGGAAGAGTATTAGCGAATTGCCGCTTTATGTCAGCAAGCTGAATGAAGAAAAGTCTTCAATTGTGGTGATCGGTTCAGGGGAAGATTCTGAAAGAATCATCAAGGTTATGAGGAGCTTTGGCGTACATCCCCTTCAAATTCCTGCAAATTTGCCGCAGAACCCGAGTAGCGCCTACTCCCAGGCACAGGCGAAGGTTAAGGAACTCGAGGCCAAGTCTGCCGCGATCGCCAAGAACATAGAGAAGGTTAAGCTGGCGGTGCTGTCAAAGATACTATCGCTTCACGAAGCCGCAAAGGTGGCCAAAGACGTTCTAGAAATAACAAGGAAGCCGGGAGGCACCAAGAACTTCGCCCTTATCCAAGGCTACATCCCGGAGAAAATGGAGGAAAAATTCAAGAAACTCACCGGCGACTATGTTTCAATAATCGAAGATGCGCAATTCGATCCACATGCAGAAGGCCCCCAACATCTTCCCACACTTCTCACTAACAAGTCATACACGCGCACTTTTGAGGTTATAACCGAAACGCAGGGGCTGCCAAGGTACAACGAAATAGACCCAACTCCGATCATAGCATTTGTCTGGCCGCTCTTCTACGGCCTCATGTTTGCTGACTTGGGGCACGGGCTTTTGCTGTTTGGACTTGGCATGCTGCTCAGGCAGAGGGGGAACGGCTCGATAAGGACCTGGGGAACGCTGTTAGCTGCCAGCGGCGCGGCCGCCAGCATAGCCGGACTTGGAACCGGCGAAATGTTTGGCTTCCACCTAATGGAGCTGGCGTTCCTATCTCCTGTGCTTGCCCCTGCAGGCGACTTCATAGGCGTGCTGAACGTGTCTGAACTCAACTTCGATCAGGTGATAAAAATACTAAAGGTTTCAGTAGCGATAGGAATCGTGCACCTCTTGATGGCCTTGTTCCTGAAGCTATACAGGAACATCAAAGAAGGAAATAAGCTCCTTACATACACGCATGACATTCCAGCCATACTGCAATTCCTGTCCGTCGTCGCACTGATTCTCGCCGCCATAGGGTCTGGTTACGACATAATCGGAATGTTTGGACTCGGCAAGATCCACACAGAACCCGTTCCTTGGATCACTTTCCTCTTCGGCAACTGGGTAACGGTTGACGTGGTGGCAAAGGCTGCCCCGCCTGTGCTCTTTGCAACAGTCGGAATCATGATCTATGGAGGAAAGAAGGAACAGGAAATAGCCGCAAAGCACGGACATGAGGAAGGAGGAGGTCTGATGGGAATAGTCATCGAGGTTATTCTGGTAAGAATAATAGAAGTGCTCTCAAACGTCATCAGCTACACCCGAATCGGGATCATGCTCCTGGTACACGTTGCCCTGCTTGTGACCGTAAATCAATCTTTTGAGCACGGTGGGGGCTTGGCCGTGTTAATAGGAGGCAACATAGGGATAATGCTTATCGAAGGGCTCATAGTCTACATCCAGACTATCAGGTTGCACCTGTACGAGTGGTTCCCGAAGTGGTATACCGGCGACGGCACGGAATTCAGGAAAATTGTGCCCAAAATGCTGTATTCCAACCTTATCTGGAGAGACCCCGGCGTTACATTAAAGAAGAAGTAGCATCCCACTCGGAAAACGATAACTAAATTCCTAATTCCCGCGGGAACAGGGCAGTATCAAGCAGGGACTGCCATTATTCAGGCTTTACAAGGTTGGCCATGATCGACTCTGTTGGGACCCCTTGTTCCACCCCAGAAGCTATGGCAGACAGGTTTCTGACTTCTGTCATCATCAGTTTCAAGGCTGCAACCATGATTCCTACGCTAAACATCACCCTAAACGAGCTGATGACTCTTCTCAGCTGCAGGGATTCAAAACTAGCTTCCAATTGCATTATTGCATTTATATCGTCGGTTGCAGACTGCGGAATGATATCCTTGTAGACCGTGTTGCCCAGCTCTGTCATCGCCTCAGACACTTTCTCTATGTTGATCATCTTTTGCAGCGTATCTCTTGACACCTTGGAAGTGGTTGCTACTATCAGATCTTCTATCTCAGTGGGCGATAGACCCCAGTACTTGCCCCTGAGCACGGCGAGTATGTTATAGGAATCGATGTCGGCTGCAACTATATTTTTAACTTCCGGAGACTGCGATTCGGTTGTCATGGCTCTTCCAAGATCGTGATAAAATACATGGTCGATAAATGTATCAAAGAGCCTGAGGTCGCCCTTGTCCTTGTATGATGCTGCTGCCTTTGCTGCGTCTTCTCCAAATTCGCTTCCGGCAAGTGCGGCCACCGCTTCTTCCAGGCTCTTGGCCACAAGGGCTTTCACGACGATGTCGCGCCTGCCGACGAGCTCTTCCGCCCTCAGGTTTATCTTGGGGAGCAATTCCTCGTACGATTTCCCAAGAGCCTTGCCTTTCAATATCAGTTTTAGGTTCCAGGTAATGTATTTCACAAAGTAAGCATTCAGAACTCCAGAGCCCCCGGCAATGCTGACCATCTTGACGTGGTTGTTTACAAGATGCTCCCTCAACGCTCCTTCTATTTTTTCCGCGCTGTACGGCTTGGTAAGCTTTGAGAGGACGTCAAGATAGACCGTGTTCTTCATCCTAGTAACGAGCTCCTCGATATCCCTCGCTTCCGCAAGCGCCTGCAGTTCGTTCTTTGTAAGCAACCTGCCTTTCATGCCATGGGAAAGCACAGTTCCAAAAATCTTGCCGGGCATACTGACCTTACTCATAACTACATTACTCCGCAGATTGTTGTAGATGCCGCATCAATTTTAATATTTACAAAGCTGGCATGAAAATAGTTCTCTAGTCTTCGAATAGCGTGGTCAGAGCCGAGGATATCCTTGTTGACAATGCGATGAGCAGAAAGTGAAGACCAAACCCAACAGCCGCTCCAAGCAACACGTTACCCGTGGCATGAAATATTGCCATGAACAGGCCAACTGGCGGAAGTGCAAGAATCAGCGCTATAGCCGTGCTGACCCACGCTGATTTCACCATAAAATCTGGCGACAAACTGTTCAGGGGATGATTGGCGTATACGAGTCTAGTCCTGCCGGCCGGCCTCAAAATTCTTCGTTACGATGTTGAAATACACGAAATATAAAGCTTAATGCAGAAAATAGTAAATCTAATTACTATCATAAGTATAGAAAATTAGGTTATCAAAAGATTATAGCAATACTGTCCAATGTTCCAAGCTTATACCAATAATTTTTTGACAAATTAGTTCCATCACAAACAAATGATGATAAATTTACTTCGGCATAATAGTTCAATTTTTACAATAATAGTAGTTCATAATGTGATTATTGTTAGAATGACAGGAAAATAGCACTTCTACGAATAATCTTAATTAACCTGCTGACGCCTCCATCATCTAGGGATGGAATACCTGGTTACCGAAAGTAAATTGGACGGAAAACTCGAAAAGCTTTTGGATGAGTTTGAACACGAAGTCGAGCCGTACGACCGATTTTCTGGCCTATCGATGTTTGCCACCCCGGCCGGAGTCGTGATCTCTATACTCGTGCCCTTGATGCTGTCACACTTTTCGGTAATTTCAGAGTCGCTTCTGTACTGGATTATAGGTGGCATACTGGCAACGGTGAGTCTGACCAAGATTCCGATATTTTACGTGGATCACAAGAAGCACGAGATTTCTAGGACAAAATACAAGCCGGTTGCCGGTGTGTGTATGTGCGACCTAAGTCAGCTCAGGTCCCACATGAGACAAATGAGGAATGCGAAGACGACAGGAGAGAGAATAAGGCACGTCAAGCTGGCCAGCTACTACAAGCACCAGATGGGTTGGGAATAGCCGCAAGGCATTTTGCCGACCCAAACCAGCCAATTACGAATATGGCTCTGGTTAAGATCTATTACCTAGACGTAGCGCTGGGCGTCACCGCCCACGAAAAATACCAAGGCGCTTCCGTCGGTATCGCAATACTGGCGAGGCAACATAGACTTATGATGACAGAGAGACTTTAGTCTACCGTTAGATATTAGAATGTCAATACCTTGTCAGATTCGATGACTAGTTTGAGCATATCCTTCATGGTCGAAATCGGGCAGACTTTAAACTGCATGTTGCGGGACTTGATGCACGTTCCGCACGCCAGCATTGTGCCTCGAAGCTGGCTCAGCTTATCCAGCTGGTCTTTTACGTTGAACTTTTCGCTCTTGATACTCTCGATCTCCACGGCCTGACCCAGCAAGAAGACCTTGACCTGATGATCCTCTAAAATCGCAGTATTTGCAAACCGCAGGGCATTCCAGACGGTTTCAGGGTCGGTTTGGGAGATAATGATGCCTATCTTCATCTGGAACTGTGCAGGTGTCAGAGGACTGATTAATCTTCCGCCACTCTCAACTGCAAGAGAGTAGGCGCTATTCCCAATATGCTTTACAGCTGAAACTCCACCATGTCGTCGACTATGAACTTGATGCTTGCAAGCATGACGGCTATCAGGACCACCTTTTTGAATTTTGCCTGGTTTATCTTGCCGATTATCTTGCGGCAAACGTACGAGCCGCCAAGCGCGATGCCAAACAAAATGGGCATAAGGTAATAGTACTGCTCTGCCAGAAATCCGCTTGCTAGGTAGGAGGGTATCTTGGTCGCATCGATGCTAAAGAGCGGAATAACCGCGTTTGCCGACTTCAAGACCGCGCTGGTCCCGGTGGCAATATTCCACCTCTTTAGAAACATCGGCAGGATCACGTTTTTCAGGCGTGGCCTCGACAAGAAGGTTTTGCTGGTGTTTGCGCTGCCGAGCTTTCTCCTCGGCCCGCTGGGCGCAAGGGGCGTCGGGAACTAGACAGTGCTAGGTCGCGGCACGGTTATATGCGCATTTCTGGAACGAAAGCTGTGCCAGTGCACCTAGACGACACTGACGTGGCGATATTGAAGTCGCTGATGCAGGACGGGAGAAAGTCCTTTCGCGCCATCTCGAGGGAGATAAAGGTGAGCACGCCGACAGTCAAGGCCCGCTACGAGCGGCTGGTGAATATGGGGTTGATAAAGGCGGTCAAACCCCAGATAGATACTTCAAAGATAGCTGTTTCGAAGAGAGGTATGTTCAAGAGCCCCGGCAGAATGCAAAGCGTCATGTTGAATGACCTGAAAGTAAAGATGAAGTGCGAGTTCTGTGGCGGACCCATCTACGGCGCGCCAAAGGTGCTCAGGTTTGCAAACCTGGAGCGCTTTTTCTGCTGCGTCTCTTGCAGGAGCGGCTACCGCGAAAAGTATGCCGGCCGCATACAGTCGCTGGTAGAACAGTACAAGGAGAAGAAAAGGTAAGCTAACCGGAAGGCGCTAGCTGGACAGTTTCTTTCTTGACGCTCTTTTTGTCGCTGGTCTTCTTCGTCATGCTGTCAACCGTGCCAAGCGCAAACACGTACCTTATGCCTTCAGCCTTGATCTCAGGCGTCAGGAGCGAGTTCATCTTTTCCGCATCGTTTCTCACATAATCTTCAGAGTGCTTGTTGGTCCTTGCGACCACGTATTGCAGCTCGTCACCCTTGTACTTGTGGATCTCGAAAACCTGCATTGCGATCAGTTGCAAATGTCAAAGTAAACGACGGGTGTCAAGAATTCTGGCGCTTTTAGTCTTCAAACAGCTTGGCAACGCCGAGACCACCGGCGAGCGCATGAGGCACGAAAAACTGGCAGCCTACTGCAACCACCGGATGGGCTGAGGCTAGCCGCAAGGCATTTTACCGGCTAAAAAATAACCAGTAAAGGCTCGATTGACCAGCTTGGACAAGGTTTACTACATGCGCATCGCGCTCGGCGTGATAGCCGGCGCGATATCAGGCTTTATCATAGCCCCAGAAATTGACCAGGGAACGTCCGTCGGCATCGCCCTCGGCATCGCCCTCGCGTTCTATGGGATATCTATAGGCATCAGCAGGAACATGACCAAGAACATGCCAAAGGAAGTCAAGAAAAAGGCCGGCTACGACGGCGTGGTGCCATTCATCTTCATGAACTTTGTGTTAATGATTCTCGTCTATACAGCGCTGCACCAGGCAGACATTCTAAAATAAATAGCCGGCTTCCATTTCGGCTGGCATGTGGGACTACCGCACGCCGGGCATTCCTGACGAGCTTTTCGAGCGCACGGAAGAGGTTCCCATAACAAAGGAGGACGTGCGCGCACTCGTCGTCAGTAAACTCAGGCTGAAAGAAGGGCACTCAGCGATCGACATTGGGTGCGGCAGCGGCAGCATGACGGTGGAGCTGTGCCTGCAGACTAGAGGTCAGGTTTATGCCATTGATTTTGACGCAAACGCGATAGAGCTTACGAAAAAGAACCTGCAGAAATTCGGCGTCAGCGCGCACCTTATTCAGGGCAAAGCGCAGGATGTATTGCCTACGTTGCCGGAAATAGACGCCATCGTAGTCGGCGGCACGTGGGGCGACGCGGGGAAGGTGATAGAGCTTGCAGTTGGCAGGCTGAAAAAAGGCGGGCGCATAGTGATAGACACGATCCTGATTGAAACAATGTACCACGCCCTTGCCGCCGTAAATGAGCTGAAGCTGACAGAAGTCGACATCACGCAGGTCACGATTGCAAAGGCGCGAAAAGTAACGACTGGCACGATGATGCTTGCGAGGAACCCCGTGTTACTTATCTCGGCTACGAAACCCTAGCTATCGCGGCGTCGAGGTATTCACTGTCTATCTCAAAGCCTACGAACGAGAGGCCGAGCTTTTTCGCCGCGACTGCAGTCGAGCCTATTCCCACAAACGGATCGCACACAAGCCGCGCGTGACCGTGCAGCATGATGCACATCTCTGGAAGTTTCACGGGAAAGGTGGCCGGGTGCGGCCTGTCCTTCCTGCTCTGAATTGTCTGATAGGGGATGAACCAAGTATTGCCCCTGTCGCGCTTGTCCTGCTCTGCCTTCTTCCACCTGCCGATGTTTGACTTGTCTTGGTAAGGGATGCCTGCTGAGAGCTTGTCTATCTTGGCGTTACCTGTCTTTGTAAAATGGAAAATGTACTCGTGGCAGTCGTTGATGAACCGCTCACTTGAGATGGGCTTGTAGTGGCCCACAGCGACGTCGCCGGCGATGCCCGGGTAATTCCCGACGTCTGATTTTGAAATCGCAATAGACTTGACCCAGTGGATGACGTTCTGCAGGACGAAATGCCTGCGCAGAGCAGACGCGACATCCCAGGCAATCCACTGGTCCTTCGGCCTGTTGCCTATGTTTAGAAAGAACGAGCCGTCGCCGGCGAGCGCGCGCTTTACTGCAACGCCAACCTGCCCCATCCACTCCAGGTACTTTTCGCGCGGAAGTTTGTCGCGGTACGAGTTGTAACCTACGCCGATGTTATACGGCGGCGAAGTGACGACAACGTCGACTGACTTTTCTTTCACATCTTCAATGAGGCCGGCGACGCAATCCTTAAGGTAAAATTTCGCCCTCTTGCTTCCATAGTGCACGATTTTGTATGGCCGGCCTCTCATGTACTGCCCAAGCCACGCCGGCCAAGCATTTATCTTTATTTCAAAACAGCAAGTTGGGCCCTCTGCGCCATCCTGTGCCCGACTACCGCGCCCACTATTCCTGTGCAGGCCGCCGGCACAGCGACGAGCAGGAACACCGTCCCGAGCATGTCAAAGTAGATTAGAGCGGTCAAGCTTGCCCACACCGTCCTGTCCTTTTGCAGTTCCTTGTTGTAGGTGTGCGTTATGAGCGGGTAGTACAGCACGATGAACGCAAGGCCGATAATCGCTCCGGCCACCAGAACCGAATAAGGCGACTTCCAGCGCGAGAGGATTGCGTCGGCGCAAGCAAGAGGGACTATTGCAGTGATGTAGAGCGGTATCGTGGACCAGAGCGCGTCGTTTGGCAGAATCGAAGTCAGGGTGCCCACCAGAATGAACGACGAGGCAATAGCCGTTGCAGCGCCAAACCTACGTCCGAAAAGCGTCGACGACGCGGCCATGACGGCGGCGGTGATTACTGGAAAGCCTATAGTTGCCAATATGGCACCGGCCAGCGGGTCGGGGTTAAAGTCGTAAAAGCCTGTCTTGGAGAACGGCAGCGAGAACATGTGTATCGCCCCTGCCGCAGACAGCCACACGGGAAGAATTGCCGCTGTTATGAGGGGCAGCGGCGGCGCCTTGCACTGAAGGCTCGGATATGCGGTCGCAATTCCGATTGCCGCCCCCATGCTGCTTGCGACCATGCCGCTTACCAGTACTGAATGCGGCGGCGAAAGCAACCCGTCAAGGCCGAATGTCGAATGCCACGCAAAATCAATCGGGCCTGCGGCAAACAAAAGCGAGATCCCGACAAGGACGAGTTTTGCGGGCCAGTCAGTCCTTTTGGTAGCGCGCGATGTCGAAATGACAATTATGGCACCGGCAAGCGCCGCGCCCGTCCCAGAATAAAGCGCCGCGTGGGGAGGCGAAAAGAACGTCTCGGGCTTGTTGAGCAGGTGGTTCGTGACGTCCCACGTACCGCCCGAGATTGCAAGCAGAATACCGAGGCTTACAATGACATAGCCTGCGACGAGCCTTCTTGCCGACTCGTGCATACTGTCAAGGCCGCGCTGGTAGTTCAACGGCAATCATGCCTCTTTCGAGAATTTTAAGCCTTTGTCACCTGGACCTCGTACATGGCGACATATTCGTCCTGCTGGTCTACTATGCCGCCGGCGGGATAGTGCGCCTGGTCGCCGCTGTGTGGCAGGCCGACTGCCTTGACGAACACCACGAACCTGCCCTCGCTCTCAGGCCTGACCGACAAATCGATATTGAAGGCCTCGCCCGGTTCCCACGGCCGGCTCATCGCCTCGACAGCAGGGTAATTTGCAACCACCATCCTCTGGGTGCCTATGTATCCGGCGCCTATCTCGTCGCCCGGCCATATGAAAAGCGGCATCTGCTTGAAATTATGATCCCTAACTGTTGCGACGTCTGCCCTAGTTGCGTTTGGAAACGCGATGGATACCAATTGCAAATCAGCAGAGTCGCCTCTGTTAGCCGCGCTTACCCTTATTGAAAACTCGCCGCCCAGCGCGATGACATCGTCGGAAAGCGACACGCTGGTTATCACCGGCGCCGGCCTAGGTGACGAAAGTGTCAGCGAGTACGGCTGGGGCAGGGCGTACACCACCAGCGCAAAATAGACGACGGTAGCGGCAAGCGCTGCACCTGCGACAACCTTGGTGTTCACTACGCCTTGGAAGGAATGAACCGCTTAAATTTCTTGGGCAAAAGGGGGTATTAGGCGCTTGGCGATCCCGCGTCACGACCTGTTACAGCCCATGCCGTTAAAGTCGCGGTTTTTACCATTTGACGCAGTTTTGCTTTCGTAGCCGCCAAGCGCCAACGTTAAGCATCGTTTCTCGGCAGCTTCATAGACGCATTATCCAATTTTTCGTATTAAAGGCTTTTGTTTTTACATTATGTTGAAATTAGCTATATAAATCACTAGATTAATGTGTAACATGGATGATTTCATGTATTTTCTACATCCTAGGTTATACTAATTTAGTCAGGCTATCGACGATGTCAACCAAATCCGAAATAATGCGCTCGCTGGTGGACGTTTCTCTCGACATCATTATGGAAAATCATCCCACAGTAGCCGCATAGATACAATCCGAGCTGCTCAATGTCACCCTCTTTCAATACTGCAAGCACGGCCGGGTTGTCGGTGCTTTCCGCCACGACGTATCCTTCCTGAAGCACCTGCTCAAGAGCGTGTCTGACCTGCGCCGGCGTGCCGGACGCGATTATGCTGTCGCCCTCTTCTCTTGCGTCAAGGGCAGCAATGACCGCCGGCCTGCTCGAGTCGCACAGACGCGAAATGTCTATCTTTACCGAATCAGTCAAGCGCTATCGAGATCCCCGCGAGCTCGCCCTTGGTGGACGAAAAAAGCCCGGCAAGCTTGGCTTGGAATCCATACTTTTTGTTGCGCGCTTTAAGCGCCCCGTCTAACTCGTCTTTGTTCAGGAACCTGCCCTTTCCCTGCGTCCACTCGCCCTGAGGATCGCCCCTCATGCCGCACGGCATTATCCTCACGCCGTCGTTGTTGCGGAGGCGCTTAACCTTCCCCGTCTCACTCCTTGTCACCACTATTATCCTGTCGCCTTCAGTCACGAACCACACGGGCGTTACCACTGCCTGCCCGCTCTTTCTGTATGTCTCAAGGTTGATGTACTTGCGGCCTGAAAACTGCGCCAGCCTGTCAGAGCCCATTGAAATATCAACGTGCGCATACGAAATAAATCTTAGGCGTAGTCTCCGAGTAGCTTGCTGTCAGTATCCTTGCAGAAATGATGTCCACTATTACTGTGAATCTGAGTATGGACATCGTGTCAAGGAAGCGCTCGACGAAATAGAGCAGTGCGGTGGTCGGTATGGGGGCGCTGGACTCTCTCTTTATGAACTGCGCTCTGACGACTTCGCCGGTCCCGCCGGGGGCGACGACTATCACTGCCAGCGCCAAGTAGACGAGTATATGCCACCAGAACGCGATGCTTATGCCTATACAACCGAGAAGGAACCTGTTGTGCAGCGTCCCCAGCGTAAGCACGACGAGCTGCGAGACGATTATCGGTAACATCGTTTTAGGGCTTTTGCTTAATTGCAACCGCTCTGTACCAGTATCATTGGCGGCAGAATGCAAGCACTGGGCATGTAATGTGTCTGATAGCACGTGCGTAGGCTGCGGGGTCCGGATATGTCCAGCGTGCCTCAAAGAGCCTGATTTATGCAGGTGTGAAAACAAGCATGAATGCTGTACAAGTTAAAGCGGCTTTTTTCGTTTATGCACTAGACAATGCCTTGCAGATGTGGTATCCTTTTCCGATCCGCTCGTTGCATTTGGGGCAGAGCTTTGGCTGCGCCACTTTCATGAGCTTGTCCTGCAAGTTGCTCCTCATCGCTTCATCTTTTTGCTTGAAAAGCGCGTTCAGCTCAGCTTGCAGCCTGGGGATGTCCCGCTTGGCCTTCTTGTTGCGCATCCTTAGCCGGACTTGGTCTATCTTGTGGTTCAGGTCCCGTATCCTCTTCTTTTTGATGTGGCGGAGTGGATTGGCCAAAAACGACTGTCTTTGGTTATCGTGCTAACAATATAATGCTTCTATGCAAATTCTTTAGGTCAAATTTCTGAGCACAAAAGTGGGGGATTCTCTTTTTTACTGTGGCTCTATCGTCGCCGGCGGCTTGCTCGACACCGCATAAGTGACCCAGGTCGCGCCGTCTACCTCATTTGTTATCCTGTTGCTTATCTTCTCCACAAGCTCGTACGGAAGGCGCGTCCAGTCGGCAGTCATGGCGTCTATCGACTCGACAACCCTTACCATGACGACATGGCCGTAGACGCGCTCGTCGCCCAGAACGCCAACCGCCCTGTCATCGCCCACAGCCGCATACGCCTGCCACACTCTGTCGTAATAGCCGGCTGTTTTCAGTTCGTCTTCAACGATCTTGCTTGCCTTCTTGGCTATCCTTATCTTGTCAGGCGTGACCGAGCCAATCACCCTGACTGCGAGACCCGGCCCTGGGAACGGGTGCCTCTTTAGCAATTCGTCAGGAACGCCAAGCAACCCGGCGACCTTTCTCACCTCGTCCTTGTACAGATACCTCAAAGGCTCGATTATCTTCAGCTTCAGCCACTTTGGCAATCCGCCTACGTTGTGGTGTGTTTTTATGACAGCAGCCGGCCCCTTTGACACGCCGCTTTCAATGACATCGGGGTAAAGTGTGCCCTGCGCAAGCCACTGGAACGGCCCATGCTTTTTGGCAACTGTCACAAACTCTTTTGCAAACTGGTCGCCGATTATCTTGCGCTTTTTCTCCGGCTCGGTGACGCCTTTAAGGCGCGCAAGGAACCTCTTTTCAGCATCGACGTAAATCAGGTTGATGCCCAGATGTTCTTTGAACAATTTAACGACTTCCTTTTCCTCGCCCTCACGCAAGAGCCCGTGGTTGATGAAGACGCACGACAATTGCTTCCCAATCGCCTTATTCAACAGCGCAGCAACAGTCGTCGAGTCGATGCCGCCGCTTACTGCAGCAAGCACGCGCTCTTTGCCCGCCTTCTCGTGCACTTCATTGATTGTAGTGTCGATAAAGCTCTGCATGTTCCATTCGGGTTTTGCGCCGCTAATCTCCTGCGCAAAATTCTTCAGGAGCTGCACGCCCCGCTCGGTGTGCACCACTTCGGGATGGAACTGGATGCCGTAGAACTTTCTTTCCCTGTTGCCAATGGCTGCATACTGCGAGTTGTCCGTGTGCGCGAGTACATGGAAACCCTCAGGCACCTTCTCTGCGGCGTCGCCGTGGCTCATCCAGCAGTTGATGCCACTTCCAAGGTCTCTGAACAGATCAGAATTGTCGTCGATCTTCAGGCCTGCGCGGCCGTACTCGCGGCTTGCAGCCCTCTTTACCTTGCCTCCAAAGCTATCAACCAATACCTGATGCCCGTAGCATATTCCCAAGATGGGCTTGCCCATCTCAAACAGCCTCTTGTCAGGCTTGGGTGCGCCCTTTGCGTACACGCTTGCCGGCCCGCCGGAGAATATGATGCCCTTTGGGTTCATCTCCTTTATCACCTTCGCAGGAGTGTCATATGGGAGAAGCTCGCAGTAGACGTTTGCCTCGCGTATTCGCCGGCAGATAAGGTGGCTGTACTGCGAGCCAAAATCGAGGACTACTATCTTGTCCATCTTGTCGCTGGACATGCCTACGTTGTCTTCTCCAGCATGCGCGTAAATACCCATGTCGACGTGTTGAATATCTCGCCCAGTCGTTCCTTGTCGCGGTAGTTACCTACCGTTATGCGCCTGATCTGCCCGCCCGCCTCGTCAACCGCGTACGTGAGCGCGTCCTGTTCCTTGAGCGCGCCCTGAGACACCTTCTCGGCGTCCTTGGCCTTCATGCCGTCAAGTATCCTGCTGAGGAAGAACGACTTGAACGGCGGGGTATTGGAATTGAGGCTGACTGCTGGCGTAATTATCACCACATTGGAAGTCACTTCGGCGGTTGCGAGCAAAAAGTCGTCCTTGGCGCGCTTTAGCTGCCGCATGTCCCTGCCGGGGTCAAAGCTTACCTGCTTTGCCGGTGGCGACGCGACTATGGCTTGCTTGGCAGGCGCAAGTTTGGGCTCGGACGCAAGCGTCGCGGCGGCGCGGAAACTTCCCTGCTTTAGTATGCTGTCGACGACTGAAAGGGTGTCGCTCAGCCTCTCCAGCTCCTCCTGCTTGTCTGTTATTTGCTTCATGAGCCACTCGCGTATTTCGGCTGCGCGCCTCACGTCGTCTTCGGAAAAGCCGGACATCTGCAAGCCCTCTTGATCCTGAATGGTATAATAGTTTTTACCGCCTTTTCCTGTTTATCTTGAGCATTATTATCACCGCGACGCCCCAGAGGATGAACGCCGGGATCTTCTGCTCAAAGAACCACGCGGCCCCGCCTGCAACGGCGAAGACCATGCCTATGATGGCTATAGCCTTGCGCTGGCTGACCATGCCTAGTAGGGATAAAAGCCCTTTATCGGCTTCCTTGACGTGTCGAACAACTGCGAGCGCGACTGCTTGGCGAGGACTTTAAGCAGGCGTTTGCCGGCCCGCATCTTGCGCTTTTTCAGCTCCGCGTCTTTGACCTTCTCCTTGGAGTACTTGCCTATCTGAGAGCCAAAGTCCATGCCCACAAGCACTATCTTCTTTGCGCCGAATTCTTCCGCCAGAAACACACACCTGTCGCCGTCGGTGAAGCCTCCAAAGTTGTGGACGTTTTCGACCGGCATCACCTGAGTCGTGCCCACAAGTTTCTTGAATTTCGGCACCAGCTTTTTGAGCACGTCGGTGTTGTCGCCGTGCGCGTGCACCACCATTATCGCGCCGCCATTCGCCGCCTTTTGCAGCGCTGCTGCATTGCCGTCAAGGTCTGTGACCACAATGTCGGGCCTTATCCTGTTCTCCAGGAGCGCCTGCACCGCGCCGTCCGCTGCAATTTTCACGGCGTTCTTGTTCTTCTTGAGAACTTTGATGTTATCCTCAAGGCTCGGGCCGGCCCCGACCACGAACACGTTCCTGCCCTTCAGCTTTTTCCGCAGAACCTTGGGGTCGAGGGCCTTTTTCCTTATCATCGCGGAAAGCGCCCTTGCCGCCTCCTGGTCCTTCTCTGTGCTGTAGCCAAACTCGGCGCGAATATCCTGGTAATAAGGGAACCAGTCGATGAATTTCACGAAATGGGTTGAGCCCTCGTTAATATTAATATCTTTTCCGAACGGCCGCGTTAACGTTAATAACGGCATTGGGGGCAGCTTGACAGCAAAAGCCCGATGGAGCCCAAGATAGAGACCAAGTCGTGGAACCACGAGATTGAAAGCGCCATCCTGAAGAAATGGCAGGATGACGGCGTTTATCGCTTTGAGATTAGCGGCAGGCCGGCGTTTGTCATAGACACACCTCCGCCCTACCCCTCGGGCAAGCCTTGGCATATGGGCGCCGCCGCGCACTATGCGCAAATAGACATGATTGCCCGGACTGCAAGGATGTCTGGCAAGAACGTGCTCTTTCCCATAGGCATAGACAGGAATGGTCTGCCCGTAGAAATCTACACGGAGAAAAAATACAAAGTGCGAATGCGGCAGATGGACCGGCAGAAATTTCTGGATTTATGTAAAGGAGCATTGGACGACCTTGAAGCGGAAATGCTCCAGATAATGAAGAACATGGGGCTCTCCGGCGATTTTGCCCACTACTATCGCACCGACTCTGACGAATATCGTGCATTAACGCAGGCAACCTTCATCGAGCTGTGGAACCGCGGGCTCGTGTACCTCGCAAACAGGCCGAACAACTACTGCCCCGACTGCGGCACCACGATAGCCGACGCCGAGATAATCCACGACGACCTGCCGACGAAACTTTTGCACATGAAGTTCAAGGTTGCCGGCGCCAGCGACAGCATTATTATCGCCTCGACGCGACCGGAGCTGCTCTTTGCATGCCAGGCAGTCATAGTCAACCCCGACGACGAGCGCTACTTGGACTACCAGAACAAGTCAGTCGTGCTCCCGATCTTCGGTAGGGAAGTCCCGGTGAAAACGCACCACTCTGCCAAGCCCGAATTCGGCTCGGGCGCTGTCATGGTCTGCTCGTACGGCGACCAGAACGACGTGCAGGTGTTCCGCGAACTGCAGTTGAAAGAGATAGTCGCGCTGTCTGAAAACGGCATTACGACAGAGGCAGCAGGCCCGTACGCCAACCTGCGCATAAACCAGGCCCGCACGCGCATCATAGAAGACCTGAAGGCGGCCGACTTCGTGGAAAAGGAAGAGAGCATCATGCACAGGACGCCCCTTTGCGAGCGCAGCAAGACGCCGATTGAAATCATTCCGCTGCACGACTACTATGTGAAGCAGCTCGATTACATTCCGCAGCTGCGCGAGCTTGCAATGAAACTGAAATTCCACCCTGAGATGCACCGGCAGATCTTGTTAAACTGGCTTGACTCAGTGGTGATAGACTGGCCTGTTTCAAGAAGGCGGTTTTACGGCACCGAGATCCCGATATGGTACTGCAACTCTTGCAAATCGCCGCTATTGCCCAGGCCGGGCAAGTACTACCGGCCCTGGAAAGAAAGCCCGCCCTTTGATAGTTGCCCCAAGTGCGGAGGTAGCGAGTTCACGGGCGAGGACCGCACGTTTGACACCTGGATGGACTCATCGATAAGCCCACTCTTTGTCACGAAATTTGGAAGCGACAACAAGCTGCACGGTTACACCTATCCTGCCTCGGTCAGGCCGCAGGCAAAGGACATCATACGCACGTGGCTTCATTACACAATGCTCCGGTGCGTGCAGCTGACCGGCAAGATGCCCTGGACAGACGCCTGGATAATGGGCTACGGCGTGGACGAAAAGGGCGAAAAGATGAGCAAAAGCAAGGGTAATGTCATCGACCCGTTCCCGGTAATCCAAAAGTACGGCGCGGACACATTCCGGTTCTGGTCTGCAAGCGAGGCCAATCTGGGATACGACTTTCGCTGCTCGGAGCAGAGGATAGCCGGCGCGCAGAAATTCTTGAGCAAGCTGTGGAACGTTGGCAGGTTCCTCTCGTCATTTGATATCATCAAAGAGAAGCCTGACAGGCTGGAGGCGTCCGACGAGTGGATACTCGCAGAACTCTCAAGGCTCGTGCAGGAGTGCAGGCGCGGCTACGACGAGTACAATTTTTTCGTGCCGGCAAACGCCATCCGCGACTTTACCTGGAACATCTTTGCCGCCCACTATATAGAGATGGTCAAGGGCAGGGCATATGAGGACAAGCCCGGGCACGCGTCAGCGTTGTATACATTGCACAAGGTTCTCTCGACGCTCTTGCTCCTGCTCGCCCCCATGACACCTTTCATCGCAGAAGAGCTGTGGACCAAGATGTATTCTGAAAAGAGCGTTCACCTGCAGGAGCTGCCAGGCGCCTCCAAGACTGAAATCGAGATGGCCAAATTCACAAAAGCGATATCTGATTTCAACTCGCAGGTCTGGAACAAAAAGAAGGAGACCGTATCGCAAGAGACAGGCAGGCCCCTCTCGTTAAAAGACCCAATCGACATCGCCGTGCCTGACAACCTGGCACCTTTTGCAGCCGACCTCATCTCGATGCACAACCTGATCAGGAAATGAAGGCAGTAACTTTCTACGAGCATGGGTCCGCTAACGTCCTGCGGCACGAGGATTTCCCCGATCCTGTCCCGGCAAGGGGCGACATTGCGATAGACGTAGAGTACTGCGGCGTGAACCACCTGGACATCTGGACCCGGATGGGCATCGCCGGCAAAAAGATAAAACTGCCGCACATCTGCGGCTGCGACATCGTCGGCACGGTGAGCAGGACTGCCCACGGTGTGCTGGAAGGCGAGTGCGTCATGGTCTATCCCGGGAAAAGCTGCGGGCGCTGCGCGCACTGCAGGGCCGACAGGGAAAACCTCTGCAGCCAGTTTGCCATCATCGGTGGCATGAGCGACCACCAAGGAGGCTACGCCGAGCAGGTGGCCGTCCCGGCTAGGAACGTGATAAGACTTGGCAGGATGAAAAGCGAAGTCGCCGCCGCGCTTGCTGTCTCGTACCTGGTCGCGTGGAACATGCTCAAGACCAACGGCGCGGGGAAAGGCAGGTCGCTCCTTGTCTACGGCGCGGCCTCCGGCGTCGGTATGGCTACGATACAACTTGCCCGAGCGCTTGGCGTCTCGAAAATAGTCACCACTGCCTCCGGCGGCGACAAGGTAGAATTTGCGAGGCGCCTTGGCGTGTACCACGTCATCGACCGCTCGCAAACGGCAGACATTGCCGACGAAGTCGTGAAACTAACGGGCGGAGTCGACATAGTAATAGACCACGTGGGCGCGGCGACTTGGCAAACAAGTATGGCCGCTCTCAAGGCCGGCGGCAGGATGGCAGTCTGCGGTATGACGTCGGGCAACGACGCGACTGTGCCGGTGCGAATGTTTTACAGCAAGCAAGTTACGATGACCGGCGCACTTATGGGCACGAAAAAGCAGCTGGTTGAACTTGCAAAATTTGTGGAGGCAAAAAAGATCCGGCCGGTAATAGACTCCATCTTCCCGCTTGCGCAGGCGCGGCAAGCCCAGGAAAGGATGGAGCAGGGCCGTCACGCGGGCAAGATCCTGCTTGCCTGCTAGGACTTGCCGTTCAGTATCTCAAGCGTGTCCTCGGCGATGTCCATAGCCGTGTGCGAGTCTAGGTTCGGCTCAAGCGTCAGGACAAGTGTATGCCCGTCCATGAAAAACGTCAGGAGCGATATCTTGTCCCGCTCGACGTAGGCAAACCGCGCCTTTCCCATCGTGTCATCAAACTTGTGCCTCATAGACTTGCGGAGCGCAGTCTGCGCAAGATAAAGCTCGTCGTTGCTCTGGTCAGTTATCGAGTCGATGCCCTTGCGCATCCCGCCCGCAATAACCGCGCCCATGTCGTCGATGACCGCGGCGTACCTTACGTCGTCGTTCAGCGCAAAAACCTGTTCGCAAAGCTTTGCAAAATCCATGTCCTTTTCTGGGCTCCAGCCGCCTTTTGAGTTTTTGTAACCATCTGGTTTAAAGCGCACTTGCGGCCGCGTTACTGCGTTGAAGATAGGCCAGGTCGAGGTTGGCGGGGGTTCACATGTGAAAGTGATGGGCATAATCAACGTAAGCCCCGAGTCGTTCTACAAGGGCTCTGTCAGGGTCGGCGCAACGGAAATTGCAGAAGCCGCCAGGGAGATGCAGGAGGCTGGAGCGCACATCATAGACATCGGCGCCATGTCAACCGCGCCTTACCTCGAGACGATGATACCGGCGAAAGAGGAGATACGGCGGATGACAGAGGCGCTGTTGGCGGCCAAATCTGCCTGCAGCCTGCCAGTTTCAGTCGACACGCCTCGCGCTGAAGTGGCAGGGGCGGCCGCAAAAGCAGGGGCAGACGCGATAAACGACGTGACGGGATTAAAGTACGACCGCAAGATGACCAAGGTGGTTGCAAAGGCCGGCCTGCCAGTCATAGCCGGTGCCTACAGCAGCGCGCCTGCCAGGGGTAACGTCGCGGGCACGCTTAAGGCACTGAAGGAGACCATAGCAATCGCGAAAAAGGCCGGCATAAGCGATGTCATAGTCGACCCCTCAATCGGCTTTTTCAGGGGCGAGGGCAAGAATCCTTTTTTCACGAAAATGACCGACCTGCCCTGGTATGCGCGCGACCTGCAGGTCCTGTCAAATATCGATAAAATTGCCAGGCTGGCCCCGGTGTGCGTCTCTGTTTCGAGAAAGTCGTTCATAGGGCACCTTCTGAACCTGGAAGCAAAAAAGTGCCTTGTGCCTTCAATTGCGTGCGAAATCGTGGCAGTAATTAACGGTGCCAGCGTGATAAGGACTCACAGCGCGAAAGAGACTGTACAGGCGCTTGCGATGCTGGAGCTTTTGCGCTAGCTGGCAAACGCTTATAACGCTTTTAGCTGACTAGACAGGAAGGGAATAGTTGGACTTTAAAGAAGGTCTCACGTTCGACGACGTGCTTCTTGTCCCGAAAAGATCGCCTATCATCTCGCGCACTCAAACCGACCTCAAGACAAGGCTTTCGCGAAAAATAAACCTCAACATACCGCTGGTGAGCGCCAACATGGACACCGTGACAGAGGCGCACATGGCAATCGCGCTTGCAAGGGAAGGAGGCATCGGGATAATCCACCGGTTCATGACCATTGAGGACCAGGTGGACGAGATACTGAGGGTCAAGCGCTCCGAATCCGTTGTCATAGAGCAGCCTTACACCGTCAGCCAGGACATGACGGTTACCGATCTGAAGAAAAAGATGGCCGAGTACGAAGTCTCCGGGATGCTCGTCGAAGAGGCGGGCAAACTCGTCGGCATCATAACCCGGCGCGACATCACTTTTGAAAATAACCACAGGCGCAAGGTGTCAGAGCTGATGACAAAAGACGTCATCACAGCCAAGGCCGGCACGACCATAGAGCAGGCAAAGGAGATCCTGCACAAGTACAGGATTGAAAAACTGCCGCTGGTCGACGCCAAGGGCAAGGTAGCCGGCCTGATAACCAGCAAGGACATCCAAAAGATGGAGGACTATCCTTACGCGGCAAAGGACAGGAAGGGCCGCTTGCTCGCCGGCGCGGCAGTCGGCGTCAAGGGCGATTATCTAGAGAGGACGGAGGCGCTGCTCGAGGCTGGCGCTGACACGCTCGTAGTCGACATCGCGCACGGCCATAGCGACAACGCCATCAACACCGTCCGCATGATAAAGAAGGCCTTTCCCAGCTGCGACCTCATAGCAGGCAACGTCGCCACCGGCGAGGGCGCCCGGGACCTGATAAAGGCTGGCGTGGACGCGGTCAAGGTCGGCGTGGGCTCGGGCTCGATATGCATTACTAGAGTCGTCACCGGCTCGGGCGTTCCGCAACTGACAGCAGTCATAGACGCGGTCAAGGCCGCAAAAGAATACGACATCCCGGTCATATCAGACGGCGGCGTCCGGACTTCGGGCGACGTGACAAAGGCGCTTGCAGCCGGCGCGTCTTCAGTCATGGTAGGCAGCCTCTTCGGTGGAACCGACGAGAGCCCGGGCAAGACGCTTGTGAAAAACGGCAAGAAATTCAAGATGTACCGGGGCATGGCGTCATACATGGCGTCGCTTGGCAGAAAATATAGGGAAGAGGGGCCGCAGGTGGTCGAGTCTGACGACCTCAACGACTACGTGCCCGAGGGCATCGAGGCGATGGTGCCCTACAAGGGGAGCGTCGTCGAAATAGTCAGGCAGCTGGCAGGAGGCCTGCGCTCGGGCCTTAGCTACTGCGGCGCCAAGACAATCCTGGAGATGCAAAAGAACGCAGAATTCGTCAGGATGTCGCCGGCAGGCTACATGGAAAGCCAGCCACACGACGTAGACGTGATGTAGATTTGTCGCAAAAGACCTTTTACGCGATGCTGGCTGCTGGCGCGGTGTTTATCGCAGTCGGCGTAGCTGCCTCCATCTATTCCGGCGTGGCAGTCAAGGTCCCGCTTGACAACACACTTGGGCCCGGCCTTTCAGACGAAATCACGCCAGAGATGGACGAAGGCAACAGTCTCTCGATACACGCGGCAGGTTCCACCTTTGACTTTACCGCGCAGGACCCCGATGAGAACACCCTTACATCCGTGAAAGACCAGACAGACTATCGCTACGGCCTGACGGCGAGCAAGCCGGGCGAGTACAGGATAACAATAAAGAACACCGGCGACTCCGACGTGGTCATAACCGGCACGGCGCAGACAAAGGCCGGCCCGCTCGGGTTCACAGGGCCAATGATGCTCATCATAACGGGCGTAATCGTGGTGGGCCTGAGCCTTAGGTTCCGCCGGCGCTAAAAGCTCGCCTTTTTGTACGAGCCGAGCACCTTCAGGTACGACGTCTTGGACCTTACCGCCGAAAGGACCTGCTTTACGGCCCTGTTGCCTTGGTGGCCCTCAAAATCCACGTAAAAGTTGTACTCCCACGGCGTCTCCTTTGTGGGCCGGGACTCTATCTTTGTCAGGTTGAGCCTGCGCAGGGCAAACTCGCCCAGTATCCCAAACAGCGCGCCGGGCACGTGTTTGACAGAGAACATGATCGACGTCTTGTAGTCCTTGCCTACCCGCCTGTCGGCGCCAGGTGCGAGGACGAGGAAGCGGGTGTAGTTGTTCTTCCTATCTTCTATCCCTTCTGCCAGCACTTCCATGCCGTAAAGCTCGGCGGCGCGCCGGCTTGCTATCGCAGCAGCGCCTTTCAGCTTTTGGTCCTTTATCATCTTGACAGCACCCGCGGTGTCGTACGCCATCAAAGGCTCGAGCTTTTTCCTGCGCAAGTAGCCCCTGCACTGGCCAAGCGCCTGCGGGTGCGAATACACAGACTTTATCTCCGAAATCTTGACGCCCCGGTTTGCTATCAGGCAGTGGTGCACTCTATGATACACTTCGCCTACAGCTTTTAATTTCGTGAGCAACAACAGGTCATAGACTTCGCCGACGCTTCCTTCTATCGAGTTCTCGACCGGAATGACGGCGTAAGCCACCTTTTTCCTTTCAGCGGCCTCAAAGACGTCTGCAAAGGATTTCAGCGGCATGAGGATTGCGCCGGGGAAGTACTGTAGGGCGGCCATCTCGCCGTACGCCCCGCGTTCTCCCTGAAAGGCAACCCTTGCTGCCATCTGGGCTACTTGCCCGCCCTGTGTATCTGCCTGACCGCTTCCTTGCCGTAGTCGTGGGTCACCTTGCGGGGCTCCCACGCGCCGCATTCGATGCACTTGACGGTGTCGTTCACCCTGACGGTGTCGCCTCCGCACATGAAGCAGAGCGTGTAAAGAACGCCAAACTCTTTTTCTGCCATTGTAAGGTGCACTGTGGAGTTGAGCAGGCTCGTGACACGTCCGCGGATGATATCGCCGGTGCGGAATACAGGCCTGTCACGCCTGTCCCGGCCTACCCTCATTGAGGCGATTGCAGAGTAGCCTGAAATCGATCTTGCGCCGTTTATGTAAAGTACCTTGACTGACACCATGCTGGCAAATATCATTTCGACGTATCCCACAATGATGTCTCCCACCTTTGGCAACGTCGGCGCGTTCTTGGGCTCTATCTTGATCACGCGCCTCTTAAGGTCGTACACCTTGGCTCCAATGGCCGCCGACCTTACCGTGCCGTCGGGTGCCAGGTAAGTGTTCTTGCCGCCTTCGAACTCTTCAATCGAGGCAAGCTGTTCCCCCGGCAATATGGGCTGGGTATCCTGTTTTTCCAATTCAAAGCAAGTTGGCTTGGGCAAGTTATAATCCTTTACGGGCGCCGCATTCTTGGGGCTCTGCATGCCAAAAATGAGCACAAAAATGCTTTGATTTGAAAAAAATTGAAAAGGCCGGAACCAAACATTCATGTTTTTTTGTGCCGGGCAAAGATAATAAAGGTATAAAGACAAGTAGAGGCAAAGGTGTTAGTGTGAGCCAGAATACTCTGTCACTAAAGGTTCTTGAAGCGTATACCCGAGACGTCGGTAGGGGCGTGGCCAGGATTGACTACGACTCGATGGACTCGCTGGGCGCATCAACTGGCGACGTTATTGAGATTAGGGGCAAACGCAGGACGGTTGCCAAGTGTTTACCGCTTTACCCATCAGACGAGGGTAAGGGGATTATTCGCGTTGACGGCCTAGTGAGGAACAACGCTGGGATCGCAATCGGCGACACCGTGACTGTCAAGAAGATAAAGGCGGTCCCGGCCGAGAAGGTCATAGTCGCTCCGCTTGAGGCTATACCGCCAATCGACGAGCGCTATCTTGCAGACGCGCTAGAAAGCGTTCCACTTATCAAGGGCGACAACGTGATGGTGCCGTACTTTGGAGGCAGGCTCACCTTCCAGGTAATCGGCGTCACGCCGGCCGCAGACGCGGTTCTTGTCACTCAAAAGACGATATTCCACATAGCTGAAAAGGGCGAGACCATGAGGGGCGTACCCCAGGTCACCTACGAGGACATCGGCGGCCTGAAGGAGGAGATCCAGAAGGTGCGCGAGATGATAGAGCTGCCATTGAGGCACCCGGAGATATTCGAGAAACTTGGCATTGAGGCGCCAAAAGGCGTGCTGCTGTACGGCCCGCCAG
>Ga0214471_10000388_pt1 | contig 38663 bp, 39 predicted proteins | sample RVTome_5_FD_207665 | JGI IMG/M metagenome (GOLD analysis project Ga0214471, IMG submission 207665) | Soil microbial communities from uranium-contaminated site in the Upper Colorado River Basin, Wyoming, United States - RVT142D155 | ecosystem: Environmental > Terrestrial > Soil > Contaminated >... | reverse complement strand
TATAGGCGAGCGACGAATAACCGGTGCCGAAGTCGTCGATGGCGAGCTTGATGCCCAGGGCGTTGAGCGCCGCCAGGATGTCGAGGGCGCGCTCCGGGTTCTCCATCAGCACGGTCTCGGTGATCTCGAACTCGAGGAGGTCGGGCGTCAGCGTGCGGCCGTTGAGCAGCGCTTCGACCTTCTTCGTCAGCGACTCGTCGAGCAGGTCCTTCACCGACAGGTTGATCGCGATCGGCACCCGCATGCCGCGCTGGTGCCAGCGATAGGCCTGTTCCATGCAGGTCTCGAGCATGTGCAGCGTGAGCGGACCGATCATGCCGGTGGTTTCGGCCAGCGGGACGAACTCGTCGGGCGGGATCGCGCCGCGCTCGGGATGCGTCCAGCGCACCAGCGCCTCGACCCCGGTGAGGCGCCGCGACTGCATGCAGATCTTCGGCTGGAAGTGCGCCTGCAGTTGCCGCGTCTGGAGCGCGGCCCGCAGGTCGCTCATCAGCCGCAGGCGGCCCGGGTTCGACGGATCGCTCCGCGGATCATAGACCGCCAGCCCGTGGGTGCCGCGCATGGCCAGCGACAGCGCCACGTCCGCGTGCTGCAGCAGCTCGCGCGCGCTCCGGCCATGCTGCGGGTAGAGCGCCATGCCGATTTTGGCGCCGACCTCGAGCGGCAGCCCCGCCACCTCGAACGGCTCGAGCATGCGCGCATGCAACTGCTCGGCGATCCGGTTCGCGTGCTGGGCGTCGGCCGGGTACAGAACCAGCGCGAAGTCGTCGCCGCCGAGCCGCGCCGCCGTGTCGGACGGGCGCATGACCTGAACCAGCCGGCTGGCGGCCTCGCGCAGCAGCAGGTCGCCGTTGCCGTGGCCGAGGGTATCGTTGATCTCGCGGAAGTGGCTGAGATCGAAGCACAGCAATGCCGCGGGCTCACCGTTTTGCTCGCCGTTGGCGACGCAGTCCTCGAGCTCCGCCAGGAAGCGGGTGCGGTTCGGCAGCTCGGTGAGCGGATCGTAGTAGGCGAGGAAGCGGATACGCTGCTCCGCCTCGCGATGCTCGCGGCGCAGCTCGGCCTCCTTGATCTCGCGCCGTATCGCCGGGATCAGGCGCGCGGGGTGGCTCTTCATGATGTAGTCGTGCGCCCCGGAACGCATCGCCTCGACGGCGATATGCTCGCCGATCGATCCGGAGACGATGATGAACGGCGTGTCGGATTCCCACTGCCGGACGATCCTGAGCGCCTCCAGGCCGTTGAGCTCGGGCATGGTGTAGTCCGTGATGAACAGGTCCCAAGGGCCGGCATCGAGCGCCGCCTGGAGCGCCGCGGGCGTGTCGACGCGCCGGTAGTCCGGCTCGAACCCGGCCTGGCGCAGCGCGCGCACCGTGAGCTCGGTATCGTCCTCCGAGTCCTCGATGAACAATATCTTGATCGGGGTCGCCATGCGGTCACCTCATCGCAGCGGCGCCGGCTCGTTGAGCACCAGCCAGTAGAGGCCGAGATCGCCGATTGCCGCGATGAACTGATCGAAGTCCACCGGCTTGCGGATGAAGCTGTTGGCGCCGAGCCGGTAACTCGCGACGATGTCGCGCTCCTCCTTGGACGAGGTGAGGACCACCACCGGCAGAATGCGGGTGCGGTCATCGGCGCGCAGCGCCTTGAGAACCTCCAGGCCGTCGACCTTGGGCAGCTTGAGATCCAGGAGCACGACCGTCGGGGTGTTCTCCGGGTTACGCCCGGCGTGCGCCCCACGCCCGAACAGGAAATCCAGCGCCTCGGCGCCGTCGCGCGCCACGACCACCCGGTTGGCGATGTTGTTCTTCTTGAGCGCGCGTAGCGTCAGCGCCTCATCGTCGGGGTTGTCCTCAACCAGCAGGATATACTTCTCTTCGGCCATTATCGGTCTCCTGATCCTCCTGTTGCTGTTGTTGTTCGTTTCCGTACTGCGAATCTTCCGGCAAGGTGAACGTGAAGGTGGCGCCCCCGCCCGGCGCGCCCTCGGCGTGGATGTGGCCACCGTGGCGGTGCACCACGCGTTGCACCGTGGCCAATCCGATCCCGGTGCCGGGGAACTCGTCCGGCGAGTGCAGGCGCTGGAAGGTGCCGAACAGCTTGTCGACGTAGGTCATGTCGAAACCGGCGCCGTTGTCGCGCACGCGGAACAGCGGCTCGCCGTTGTCACCGCGCGTCGCCGCGAACTCGATGCGCGCCCCCTCCGTCCGGCCGGTGAACTTCCAGGCGTTGCCCAGCAGGTTCTCGAGCATCACCCGCAGCAAGGCCGGGTCGCCGCGGGTCGTGAGTCCCGGCGCGATGACCGTTTCGACCGTGCGCTGCGGCGCGGACTTTCGGAGCTCGGCGACGATCTCCGCGGCGAGCGTGCTGAGATCGACCGGCACGTGCCGCATCTCGGCGCGCGTGACGCGCGACAGCCGCAGCAGGTCGTCGATGAGCTGGCCCATACGCTGCGTGGCGGCGCGCACGCGTTGCAGGTAATCGTCGGCCTGATCGTCCAGTCGGCCGGCATAGTCCTCGACCAGCGCCTGGCTGAAACCGTCGATGGCGCGCAACGGCGCGCGCAGGTCGTGGGAGACGGAATAGCTGAAGGCCTCAAGCTCGCGGTTGGCGGCGGTGAGCTGCGCCGTGCGCTCGCGCACGCGCCGCTCCAGGTCGGCGTTGAGCCGGCGGATCTCGTCCTCGGCGCGCTTGCGTTCGGTGATGTCGCGCAGGATGGCGGTCATGACGGTCTCGCCGTTGTGCTCGAGCTTGGAGATGGTGACGACCGCCGGAAACTCGCCGCCGTCCTTGCGGCGGCCCTGGATGTCGCGCTGCGCGCCCATCTCCCGCGAAAGTTCGTTGCCAGCCGCGAAACGCCGCACCTGCCCGCCGTGACTCGCGGCATGACGCGCCGGCAGCAACATCGCGAGCGAGCGGCCGACCACCTCGTCCGGGCGGTAGCCGAAGATCGCCTCCGCGCCGCGGTTGAACAGCAGGATCTTCTGGTCGGTGTCGATGCTGATCACGGCGTCGGGGGCGTTGCGCAGGATGTCGGCGAAGCGGGCGTCGGCCAGCCGCCGCTCGTCCTCCACCGCGTGCAGGCGGCGGTCGCGTGCCTCCAGGGCGGTCGCCATCTCGTCGAAGGTCTGCGCCAGCCGGCCGAACTCGCCGCCGGCGTGCGACATGCCGGTGCGCGCGCCGAGGTCGCCGCCGCCGAATTTGCGTGCCGCTTCGATCAGCGCCGCGGCCGGACGCAATACCAGGATGTGGCTGCCCCAGCGGACGGCCAGCAGCACGACCGTCGCGATGATCGCCAGCAGCACAAGGCTGCGAGCCAGCATGCGATCGACGTCGGCGTAGGCGACCGCGGTCGGGATGCCGGCGCTGATGTAGACCTTGTTGTCCGGACTGAAGGCGAAGGGTGTGTAGACGTACAGGCGCTCGACGCCGTCCACGCCGCGCGATTCGGTCGTGCCCTCGCCGTTGTGTGTCAGGATGGCCTGGACCAGCGGCGCCGACGGCAGCGTCTTGCCGACCCAACGATCCGGGTCCGGGTGGCGTGCCAGCATCGTTCCCCGGGGGTCGAGGACGGTGAGGGTCGAGCCTTCAGGAAGCGGGGTTTTCGCGATGACGCGCGCCAGCCAGGAAGCCATGTCGAGGGCGACGAACACGACGCCCGTGAGCGTGCCGGCGGAATCGAACAAGGGGTAGGCGACGTTGATGCCCGACTTTCCGGTGACCCGGCCGACCTGGTAGTCACCGATCACGATACCGCGGGTCTGCACGGCCCGCCGGAAATACTCCCGATCGGCGAGATTGACCGGCGCGCCGAACGGCAGCGCGCTGCACCGCAGGTTGCCGTCGGGATCGATGACGCCGAGATTGGCGTAGTGCGGCTGGTGCCGGAGCATGCCGGCAAAGCTGCGATTGCACAGCGCCGCCTGGTTGCGGTGCGTGACGAAGGGCAGCTGCGCCAGCCCGAGGAGCTGCTGCTGCGCCGACTCCATGAGCGCGCGATGCTCGGCGGCGACCAGGCGGATGAGCCAGAGCGCGTCACCGCGGGCGCGATCCGCGGCCGCGGTGCGTTGCTCCGCGAACGTGTAGAGAATGAGACCGAAGGCCGGCAGCAGCACGAAGGCGATCAGCAGCAGGAGCCGCCCGCGCAGCCCGGAGGGCGCCAGCCAGCGCACCGGGGACGCGTGTTGCTCTCCGGATGCCTTGGCCATGCATGCCTCCCTGGTAGGACAGGCGCGGACGGTGGGTTCGCAAGAACGGCGGCGGACTCGACGCGCTGAAGCGGACTGCTGTGGACGGCTAATTTCTTCCAATATAGGTCAGGTACCCGAGGGACCGCAAGAAATCGCGGAGGTACTGACCGATTGGTTAGTGCGCTCGTGGCGGTTTCACCGTCGCGGACGGCCCCGGCCGGGTGCCGCGGGTGCCCGGGCGCAGTCATGGGTGGCGAAGCCGGCACAGTCGGACACGAGGTTTTCGGGGCGGAGGGTGGGGCGGCTTGACGGATACCGCGCGCCGGCTGGGTGGGCGGGGGGCGACTCGACTGAACTCCCGGGGGCTGGTCAGCGCCGCCCGCGGGACTTCCGGTATTCCTCGCGCAACGCCTTGCGCTCCTGCGGGCTCATGCGTTCGTAGCGCTGGCGCTCGCGTTCCACGTCGCGGCGCTCGTCGTCGCTCAGGTTCCGGTAACGCTGGGCGCCGGACCGCAGGCGCGCCTTCTGATCCGGCGAATAGCCCTGCCACTGCTCGCGGTGCTCGCGCAGCAGGCGCTGCTCCTGCGGATCGAGCGTGCCCCAGTCGTCCTGGGCGGCGACCCACAGCCGATCGTGCATGCCGGCGCGCGTGCCGGCCTCGACCGGCGGGGCGGCGAGCGTGCCGGCGGGCAGCAGTATCGCGATGAGCAGCAGCGTCTTCATGATCTTTAAGAATGATTTCCCCGGTCCGTGACCTTCTCGCGTTCGCGCGCCAGCCACAGATAGAAATCGAGATCGTCGTAGAGATCCGGCACCGGCTCCTGGCTTGCCAGCTGCGGCAGGCCCTCGGCCGGGCGTTCCGCTTCCAGCGCGAAGAATATACCGATGCCGACGAGCAGCGACAACGCCGCCCCGGCCAGCGCCAGGCGCGGCGCCCGGGCAGCCGGCCGGCCACCGGCGCCGGCCAGCGCCGCGCGGCGCCGTGTGCGCAACGCGCTGCTTACGGCCGGCGGGTCCATGCGCTCGTCGAGCGCGGCGCGCACGCGGTCGGCGACGCCGTAACGGGTTCGGCACCCGTCGCAGCCGCCGAGATGATCGAGCAGCACCCGGCGGCGTTCCGGCGCATCGTCCAGCAGCCCGGCACGCAGCCGGTCGAGCGCATCGGCGTCGGGATGGATATTACGGTAGGGATCGGAGCTTTTCATGGTTCCATACCTCTGCGAGGTTCGCGCGCAGCGCCTTGAGCGCGCGGAAGTGATGCTGCTTCACCGTGCCCTCGGTGCAGCCGAGGATCGCGGCGGTTTCCTTGATGCTCAGCTCCTGCCACTCGCGCAGCAGGAACACCTGGCGTTGCCGCTCCGGCAGCCCGGCCACCGCGGCGTCGATGGCGGCGCGCTGGCGCTGCGCGTGCAGCGCGGCGTCCGGCCCCGGATTGGCGGCGACCGGCTCGCGGTAAGTCGTCGCCGGCGCCTGATCGGTTTCCGCGTCGTCCGCGTCGGCGCCGCCGAGGCCGAACACGGCCAGCACCCGATTCGCACCCTCGCGCACCCGCCGCCAGCGCCGCACGTCGTTGATGCGGTTCGACAGGATGGTGAAGAACAGCGCCGGCCATTCCGATTCCGCGCGGCCGGCGTACTTTTCGACCAGCTTGAGCATGCTGTCCTGCACCACGTCCAGGGCCTGATCGTGATCCCAGAGCGCGGCGCGCGCGATGCGATAGGCGCGCTGCTCCACGCCCGCGAGGAAGCCCTCGAGGCCGGCCGGGGTATCGCCGGTCGCATGGGTCACGATCGTCTTCCTCGCCTGCGCGCTGGGCGGGGCCGCGTGCGCCGCCCGGGCGTCCTGCCCGCGCGGTGCGGCCTCATCCAGCGCGTTCGACATTCTTCGGCATGGCGTACTCGCCGGGTTCACGGATGATCAGCGGCGGCCGTGACGGTCCCGGTCGCGATGGCGGTGATCGACCTGGCCGGTGTGGCGCTTCCAGTCGCCGTGGCCGCGGCGCCAATTATAGTGCGGCGGATGCTTCGACACATGCTTGAAGTGGTGCTTGTGGTAGTACACCACCGGCGGGCCGTAGTAATACACCGGCGGCGGTGCATAGCGCACCCCGGCATAGCCGTGGATCGGCACGCCGATCTGGACGCTGATGCCGACGCGGCTGTCGCCGGCCTGTGCCGGCGCGGCCCCCAGCAGGGTCGCGGCGAGCACTGCGGTTCCCAGGCCAAGCAGCGGTTTCTTCATGACTTTTCCCTCCGGTTGGGGCCCGGCGGTGCGGGCCTGTACTGGGGATAACGACAGCCGCGGGGAAAAGGATGACAGCGGGGGTCAGCGGCTGCCGCCGCCGGTGACCCGCCGCAACACGCGATCCAGGCGCCGGGTGCTGAGCAGCCGCTTGAGGCCGGCGAACAGATGGGCCGGAAAGGTCACGCGATAGCGCAGCCGCGGGCGGCGGGATTCGAGGGCGTGGACCACCTTGGCGGCGACCGCCTTGGCCGGGAGCGTGAAGGGCAGGGGCTTTTGTCCCCCCAAGCGCTTTTCCACGGCCGCGTAGTATTCGCGGTGGGCACTGTGCTCGCGGTCGATGTTGGCCTTGAACGCCGCATAGGCGTTCTCGCGGAAGCGGCTTACGATCGGGCCGGGCTCGACCAGGATGACCTGAATGCCGCTGCCGGCGAGCTCCAGGCGCATCGTGTCCGACAGCGCCTCGAGCGCGTGCTTGCTGGCGTTGTAGGCGCCGCGGTAGGCGAGCGACACGTAGCCGAGCAGCGAGCTGATCTGGACGATGCGACCGTGTCCCTGGGCGCGGAACACCGGCATCAGCCGGTTGGTCAGCTCCTGGGTGCCGAACACGTTGGTCTCGAACTGGGCGCGCAAGGCGTCGCGGCTCAAGTCCTCGACCGCGCCCGGCTGGCCGTAGGCGCCGTTATTGATCAGGGCGTCGAGCCGCCCGCCGGTCGCGGCCAGCACCGCCGCCACCGCCGACGCGATCGATGCGCTGTCGCTGAGATCCAGCACTTGCGTCTCGAGGCCGGCCTGCGCGAGCCCGGCGCGGTCCGGGTCCCGGCGTACGCCGGCGAACACCCGATAGCCGCGCGCCTGGAGGGTGAGGGCAACGGCCCGCCCGATGCCGGACGAGCAACCGGTGATCAGGACTGTTCTGCTTTTTTCCGTCATGATGCCGAGGGGGACTGAAGTCGGCGCAATATAGCGGACTCATGCCGTGGCTGCCAGGCGGCGGCGTCCGCTGCGCCGCGAGACGCCGCGCCGCGACATCGTCACATCAGGAGCGCGCCGTCGCCGGTGCGGCCGGTGTGTGTCAGACTGTGACAAGAGACGGCCGCCGGCTGGCGGCGGCGCCCGAACCGGCGGGGTGGGTGGTGACGATGAACGCGCGCATCGAGGTGAGCGAGGACGCGGCCGCGGCCTTGCCGCTGCTGGCCGGCTGCCGGGCGGCGGTCGCCGCGTCGCCCGCCGCGGCGGACGCGCTCGCGCAGCGCGCCGACGGCGCGGTGCTGGTGCTGGGCGCGGCCGCCGCGCGCGCCGTGCTCGCGCAGCCGCCGGCCGGCGACTGGGTGATCCTGCTGTGGCTCGCCGACGGCGCCGTGCCGCCCGATTTGCGCGAACCGGAGCGCATCGTCGGCGTCCTGGCGCCGGCCACCGGCGCCGACGCGGCGCACGCGATGATCCGGACCGCGCTCCGGATGCTCCAGGCGCTGGCCGCGTCGCGCAGCGAGCGCCGGTTCGAGCGCGTGCTCGAGATCGGTCGCGCGCTGGCGGCGGAAAAGGATCTGGACACGCTGCTCGGGATGATCCTGACGCATGCGCGCGCGCTGAGCGGCGCCGACGGCGCGTCGATCTACACGCGCGACCGCGACGGCCGGCTGTTCTTCCGGCTGTGGCAGAACGCCTCGAACACCGGCACGGCCGAGGCCCAGCGCGCGCTGGTCGGCGAGTACAGCATCGCCGGCTATGTGGCGCGCAGCGGCGAGGTGGTGAATATCGAGGACGCCTACCGCATCCCGGCATCGGCGCCGTACCGCTTCAACCCGGCGTCCGACCATGCCATCGGCTATCGCACCCGCTCGATGCTGACCGTGCCGCTCACCAACAAGGCCGACGAGGTGGTCGGTGTCCTGCAGCTCATCAACCGCAAGGACGATCCGGACGCGCGGCTCGCCGGGCCGGAGGACGTCGAACGCCGGGTGCGGCCGTTCGACGCGCACAGCCTGGAGCTCGCCCTGGCGCTCGCCGGCCAGGCCGGGGTGGCGCTCGAGAACACCCACCTGTATGCCGAGATCGAGCGGCTGTTCGAGGGCTTCATCCGCGCCTCGGTGCAGGCGATCGAGGCGCGCGATCCGACCACCGCCGGCCATTCGTTCCGCGTCGCCGCCTTCACCGAGCGGCTGGCGGTCGCGGTCGACCGCAGCGGCGAGCCCGATCTGCGCGCGCTCACCTTCAGCCGCGAGCAGCTGCGCGAGCTGCGCTACGCGGCGCTGTTGCACGATTTCGGCAAGGTCGGGGTGCGCGAGGACGTGCTGGTCAAGGCGAAGAAGCTCAAGCCCGCACAGCTCGAGCTGCTCGAGCAGCGCTTCCGCTACGCACGATTGAGCGTCGCCTGCCAGGCCTACCGGCAGCTGCTGGACGTACACCAGCTCGCGCCGCTGTCGGCCGGGGAGTTCGCGCAACGCCGCGCCGAGCTGGAGCGCGCGGTGCACGCCGAGCACCAGCGCCTCGACGAGTATCTGCATCTGGTACTGCGCGCCAACGAGCCGAGCGTGCTGCACGCCGACGCGCCCGCGGCGCTGCGCGAGCTGCTGGCCTACCGGTTTCCGGACGGCGCCGCCACCGCGCCGCTGTTGCACGACTTCGAATTCGGCGATCTCACCGTGGCCAAGGGCAGCCTGTCCCCGGCGGAGCGGGTCGAGATCGAGTCGCACGTGAGTCACACCTTCCAGTTCCTGAGCCTGATCCCCTGGACCCGCGACCTCGCCGCGCTGCCCGACATCGCCTACGCGCATCATGAGAAGCTCGACGGGTCCGGCTATCCGCGCGGCCTCACGCACGACGCCATCCCGGTCGCCTCGCGCATCATGACCATCGCCGACATCTACGACGCGCTCACCGCACCCGACCGGCCCTACAAGCGCGCCGTCGGCCCGGAGCGCGCGCTCGACATCCTGCGCGAGGAGGCGGAGCGGGAGAAGCTCGATGCGCGGCTGCTGAAGGTGTTCATCGATGCCGGCGCCTGGCGACCGGTAAGTGACGCCGATACCGGCAGGTATGATTGATTGGCCACGGGGATCACGGGGAACACTGGGTGAATAATGTATAACCCCCGTGTCCCCCGTGATCCCCGTGGCCAATTCAATCCCGCTGGCGGGCACGCGGCGTCAGTGCGTCTCCAGCCGCTTGAGCTCGGCGAGGATGTCGAGCACCAGCTTCTCGCCCTGCGGCCCCATTCCCTTGGTCAGCTTCTCCGGCTCGCGTTCGCCCTTGACCAGCGGGTTCATGACGCCCGACAGGCGCGCCATGTCGCCGCCGGACTGGAGCATCTGCTGGGCCATGGCGGCGAGCATCTGCAAGGCGGCGATGTCGCCGCGACCGACGGCATGGATCATGGCGGCGAGCGCCGGCGCCGCCTGGGCGGGATCGGGTTGGGCGTTGAGGTCGGGGAGGGTGTTCGGATCCTGCAGGCCACGCAGGATGGAGTCGGCGATGACGCGATCCTCCTCGTCGAGCGGCTTGAGCAGCGCCGCGTCGCGCCGGCCCTTGAGGATCTGGCGGATGGCGTGCGCCAGGTCCAACCAGCCGTTGTCCTCGGCCTGCTTGAGAATCGTCTCCAGGTCCGGCACCTGGCCGGGGTTCTGGCAGGCGATCACGACACGATGGATGAGGCCGGCATGGGCCTGGCGGATTTGTTCGGTCTTCTCGGGCAGCGCGGCCATGGTACCCCCAAAACGTCGCTCGCGGTGCCGCCATCCTAGCACAGCCGCCGCCGAATGGGCCTGCCGCGGGCCGTCGCGATGGTTTACACTACGCGCTTTTCGGCAGGTCCGGGAGCAGTAAATGGGTAACAAGCTGCGCGTCGGCGTGGTCGGGGTCGGGTATCTGGGCAGGATCCACGCGCGCATCTACGCGCGCATGCCGGAGGTCGAGCTGGTCGGCGTGGTCGACACCGACGCCGACGTGGCCGAAGCGGTCGCCACGGAGGTCGGCTGTCCGGCGCATACCGAGGCCTCCGCGCTGCTCGGCCGGGTCGACGCGGTCAGCATCGTCGTGCCGACGGTGTATCACCTCGCGGTCGCGCGGCCGTTCCTGGAGGCCGGCGTGCACATGCTCATGGAGAAGCCGCTGGCACCGGATTACGCCGAGGCGCTCACGCTGGTGGAGCTGGCCGAGCGTTCCGGCGCGGTCTTCCAGGTCGGCCATCTGGAGCGTTTCAACGCTGGCGTGATGGCGCTGGCCGAGCAGGTGCGCGAGCCGCGCTTCATCGAGGTGCACCGGCTCGGCAGCTTCGTCGAACGCGCCACCGACGTCGACGTGGTCACCGACCTCATGATCCACGACATCGACATCATCCTGGCGCTGGTCAAGGCGCCGCTGCGGGACATCGCCGCGACCGGCCTGCCGGTGCTCACCGAGCATGTCGACATCGCCAATGCGCGCCTCGAGTTCGAGACCGGCGCGGTCGCCAACGTCACCGCCAGCCGCGTGTCGAACAAGAAACAGCGCCGCATCCGCGTGTTCGGCGATCACAGCTACTACGGCCTCAACTACATCGATCAGCAGATCGACGTGGTGCGCGCCAAGCCGAACCCGGAGGGCGGGCGCGCCGAGATCGTCACCGAAACCCTCAAGATCGAACCGCGCCAGCCGCTCGACGCCGAGCTCGCGGCCTTCGTGCAATGCATCCGCACCGGAACGCCGCCGCTGGTCGGCGGCCGCATCGGTCTGCAGGCGCTCGACGTCGCCCTCAAGGTCAAGGAGAAAATCGCTTCATGTCTGAAACCGTAAGCCCGATTCCGTTTCTCGATCTCAGCAAACAGTTCCAGGGGCTGGAGGCCGAGTGGCTCGACATGCTGCGCGCCACCGGCCGCGCCGGCAGCTTCGTCCTCGGCCCCAACGTGCAGGCCTTCGAGAAGGAGTTCGCCGCCTACGTCGGCGTCAAGCACGCGATCGCGGTCGCCAACGGCACCGATTCGCTGGTGCTGTCGCTGCGCGCGCTCGGCATCGGCCCCGGCGACGAGGTCATCACCACGCCCTTCACCTTCTTCGCCTCGGCCGAATCGATCAGCACGGTCGGCGCCACGCCGGTGTTCGCCGACATCCTGCCCGGCAGCTTCTGCCTCGATCCGGAGAGCGTGGCCGGGCGCGTCGGCCCGAAGACCCGCGCCATCATGCCGGTGCACATCTTCGGTCACGCCGCCGACATGGACGCGCTCATGGACATCGCCCGCAGCCGCAAGCTGGCGATGGTCGAGGACTGCGCCCAGGCCTTCGGCGCGCGCAGCGGCGGCCGGGTGGTGGGGTCGATCGGCGACGCCGGCAGCTTCAGTTTCTACCCGACCAAGGTGCTGGGCGGTTACGGCGACGGCGGCATGGTGACGACCGACCGCGACGACGTGAACGATCACATCCGCCGGTTGCGCAACCACGGCGCGGTGCGGCCCTTCATCCATACCGAGATCGGCTGCAACAGCCGGCTCGACGAGGTGCAGGCGGCGGCGCTGCGCCTCAAGCTGCGCACCATCGACGCCGATATCGCCGCGCGGCGCGCGGTCGCGGCGCGCTACACCGGGCTGTTGACGGGCGTGCCCGTCACGCCGCCGACGGCGCACGTCCCCGACGCGCATGTTTACAATCTCTACACCCTGCGCGCGCCGCGGCGCGACGCGCTGCGCGAGGCCCTGACGGTGCAGCAGATCGGCAGCTCGCAGTGTTATCCCGAGGGCCTGCACCGGCAGGACGTGTACAAGCACCTGGGCTACGCGCGCGGCAGCCTGCCGGTCTGCGAGCAGGCCTGCACCGAGACCCTGTCGCTGCCGATCTATCCGGGCATGCCGGATGCGCATATCGAGCGGGTGTGCGCGGCGATCCGCGCGTTTCTGGGGTGAAGCGGGTTTGCGGCGCGTGCCGGCGCGATACGCGCGGCGAGCGCGTTCAGCCGCCGCTGCCGTAGGCCGCGAAGAACTCCTGCGGGATCTCGCACTCGCCCGGCCCGCAGGGGCGGATGCGCAGCCGGTTGGACGCGACGAAATCCATCAGGAAGCGGAAGGCCTCGGGCCGCGCGTCGCGCAGTCCAATGTCGACCACCAGGCATTTGCAGCCGTCGATGATTTCGGTGTGCAGGAACTCGAGCTGGCGCCGGCGCCGGTCGGCGCTGCGATAGGTCAGGCGATGCTGGCGGCGGTCGTCGCCATACAGCGACAGGCTGTCATGGAGCCGTTCGATCCAGTCGCCGGGCCGGAACGGCTTGCCGTCCAGCGTGATCCCCTCGATCACGAACTTCGCCTGTCTGTCAGTCATGGGCCCCAAGCCAGCTTGTTATCGGTCTGCGCCGTCCCGGTCATGCAATCCCACCCTCCAACCCGTCGGGCACCCGGAATTTAGTGCAAGAACTATTCCATGCCGACAGGCTGCGGGTCGGGCGCGGGCATGCCGGCGCGTGCGCCCGCCAAGGCCTCGCGCAGTCCGGCGGCGCCGCGGCGGCGGACCTTTTCAGTCAGTCCGGTGACGATTTTGCGCACCACGGCCGGCCCGTCGTAGATCAGGGCGGTGTAGACCTGGACCAGGTCCGCGCCGGCGGCCAGTGCCTCCCAGGCGTCCTCGGCGCTGGCGATCCCGCCCACACCGATGATCGGCACCCGGCCGTGCAACTCGGCGCGCAGGCGGGCGATGACGTGCAGCGACAGGGTGTGCAGCGGCCGCCCGCTCAAGCCCCCGGATTCGCCGGCCGCGGGCACCGGCACCAGGCCGGGGCGGGTGACGGTGGTGTTGGTGGCGATGACGGCGTCGAAACCGTGATCGACCACCAGCCGTGCGATATCGGCCAGTGCCGCATCGTCCAGATCCGGCGCGATCTTGAGGGCGAGCGGCGTGTAGCGCCCGTGCTCGGCGGCGAGCGCGCCTTGCTCGCGCTTGAGCGCGTCGAGCAGCGCCGCCAGCGGGCCGCGCTCCTGCAGGCCGCGCAGGCCGGGCGTGTTCGGCGAGGACACGTTGACCGCCACGTAGTCGGCGAGCGCATAGACCGCGCGCAACGCGCGCCGGTAGTCGTCGAGCGCGGCCTCGGCCGCGGTGTCGCGGTTCTTGCCGATGTTGACGCCGATCGGCACGCGCCGCGGTTGGCGCGCGAGGTTGGCGAGAAAGACGTCGAGCCCCGGGCTGTTGAAGCCCATGCGGTTGATGAGCGCGGCGTCGTAGCGCAGGCGGAACAGGCGCGGACGCGGATTGCCGGGCTGCGGCCGCGGCGTGACGGTGCCGAGCTCGACGAAGCCGAAGCCGAAATCGGCGAGCGCCGCCGCGACGCGCGCCTGCTTGTCGAGCCCGGCGGCGAGCCCGACCGGATTGGGGAAGCGCAGGCCCATGCACTCGACCGGCAGCGCCGGCGTGCGCCCGGCGTTGAGCATGCGATTGAGCGCGGCGACGCCGGGCACGCGGTAGGCGGCGGCCAGCAGGCCGAGCGTCAGCGCATGCGCGGTCTCGGGATCGAGGGCGAACAGCAGCGGGCGGATCAGCTTGTACACCACACGTAAAGTAAAGAGAAAAGAAGAAAGAGTAAAGAGGAAAGAGGAAAGAGGAAAGAGGAAAGAGGAAAGAGGAAAGAGGAAAGAGGAAAGAGGAAAGAGGAAAGAGGAAAGATGGTGGGATACTTTAGGTTTTTTTCTCTCTTTCCTCTTTCCTCTTTTCTTTGAAGTAATGATCAGAACTCCTCATCGGCGCGCAGGTAACGCCACTGCCCGAGCGGCAGGCCGCCGAGTTTCACGCCGCCGATGCGCACGCGCTTCAGGCCCGTGACCTCAAGGCCGACCAGCTCGCACATGCGCCGGATCTGGCGCTTGCGGCCCTCGGTCAGCACGAAGCGCAGCTGGTCGCGGTTCTGCCAGTCCACCCGGGCGGGCTTGAGCGGCTTGCCGTCGAGGCTCAGGCCGTGACGCAGGCGCGCGAGCCCGGCGGCGTCGAGCTCGCCCTCGACCCGCACCAGGTATTCCTTCTCGATGGCGCTGTCGGCGCCGATCAGGCGCTTGGCGATGCGGCCGTCCTGGGTGAGCACCAGCAGGCCGGTGGAGTCGATGTCGAGCCGGCCGGCGGGCGCCAGCCCGCGTTTGTGCGCCGGCGTGAAGGCGCGGCCGCGCTCGCGGTCGAACTGGGTGTCGGCGCGGATCAGGTCGACCGCCGGCGCGTAGCCGTGCTCGGCCTGCGCCGAGACGTAGCCGACCGGCTTGTGGAGCAGGATGGTGACGGATTCGCGCTGGTGGCGTTGCGCGCGCCGGTCGAGCCGGATGTCCTGCTGCGGTGAGATCCGGGTGCCGAGCTCGGTCACGCGTACGCCGTCCACGAACACCAGGCCCTGCTCGATATAGCGGTCGGCCTCGCGGCGCGAGCACAGGCCGCGCTCGGACATGAGCTTGGACAGCCGGACTTTCTCGGTCATCGGGCACCGGGGCGTGCGGGGTGGATGCGTATGTTAGCGTGACGCGGGCGGCGCGGGGAGTTATTCTGACCCCAAACAACAGGCCGCGGCCGGCGTGCACCGGGCGAGCGGCGACGGGAGGGGCGATCGCCGTGATCCTGGAGATCAAGCTGCTGGTGCTGATGGGCGTGGCCAACGGCGCGCCCATCGTGGCGCGCTGGCTGTTGGGCCGGCGCGCCGCCTGGCCGCTGGACGGCGGGCTGCGTTTCGTCGACGGCCAGCCGCTGTTCGGCGCCACCAAGACGCTGCGCGGTCTGCTCGCCGCGGTCGCCGCCTGCACGGCGTGCGCGCCGCTGCTGGGTTTCGCCTGGACCACCGGTTTACTGATCGGCCTGTTCGCGATGCTTGGCGACCTGGCGGCGAGCTTCGTGAAACGCCGACTGCGCCTCACGCCGAGCAGTCAGGCGCTCGGGCTCGACCAGATCCCGGAGGCGTTGCTGCCGTTGCTCGCGGTGCAGGCGCGGCTGGCGCTCGACGCCTGGCAGATCCTGGCGCTGGTCGCCGTGTTCGCCGCGCTGGAATTGCTGATCTCGCCGCTGCTCTACCGTTTGGGCATCCGTCACAGGCCGTACTGACGCTCAGGCCCGGCGCAGGATGTGCAGGGTGATCTCGGGCGGGCAATTGAGGCGCGCGTTGACGATCGAGGTGCCGGAGCCGACCGAGGTGTAGCCGATCATGTCGCGGTAGCGCCAGCGGCCGGACGCCATGCGGCGCGGGCAGTTGGCGTCCCAGGTCAGCGGGATGCGGCCCGGCAGGCAGATCTGCCCGCCGTGGGTGTGGCCGGACAGCATGAGCTTGAAGTCCGCGTGCGCCGCCAGGCGGTAGGGCTCGGGCGTATGCGACAGCAGGATCGAGACCGCCTCGGGCGGGATGTCGAGCGCGGCCTTCTCGATGTTGTCGGTGCGGTAGTAATGGGCGTCGTCGATGCCGGCCAGGAACACCGTGCCGTCGCCGTTGTCGATCGCCACCGACTCGTTGAGCAGCATGCGTATGCCGAGCGCCTCGAAGCCGGGCACCATGCGGATGCTGTCGTGGTTGCCGAGCACCGCGTACACCGGCTCCTTGAGATGGGCGCGCAGCCGCGCCATGCCTTCGAGCGTCGAGTCGATGGCGCCGAAGGTCTTGGCGCGGTAGTCACCGGTCAGCACGCACAAGTCATAGTCGACCTCGCGCACGCGCTCGATCAGCGTGCCCGGCGTGTCCGGGTCCATGTCGATGTGCATGTCCGACAGCTGCAGGATGGTATAGCCGTCGAAGCTCTGCGGCAGCCCGCGCAGCGCCACCTCGTGCCGGCGGATCTCCAGCCGGTGGGCGTTGCGCCGCCCGCGCCCGTAGAGGCCGGCCAGCCGCAGGCAGTTGCGGATCACCGAATGCACCGAGTACCAGTTTTCCAGGTGGAAGAAACGGATGCCGGGGCGGAACACCAGCGCCTCGTAATCGGCCTCGAGGCCGAGGCGCTGATTGAGGTAGGGCCGGCCGATGCGCCGGCTGAGCGTTTCGACGATCGCCTCGTTCATGCGCGTCCGGATCGGTCCGGCGCACGGCCGCCGGGCGGTCGCACGACGGGCAGGGCGGGGATGGGCGGCATGCGTGTGTCCTCTGGGCGTCGCCGCGCGCGGTCAACGGCCGGGCCGGTGTGCGACGCCTATGGTTGTCGGTATCCGGGATTATAGTAGCGCGGGACCGGCTGCGCTGGCGAGCCGCGTCTTCCCGTGTACCGTGCCGGTCTTATTCCGCCGCGCGGTGCTTATGTTGTGTTCGGTGTGCCGCTGCGTGAGAATGGTCGGCCTCTTCCCCACGCTCCCCCAGGAGGCGTTATGGCCAGCACAGTGCGCAAGGTCGACTACTTCGCGATGAGTGTACCGAACCGGCGCGGCGAGGCGGCGCGCGTTCTCGACGCGCTGCGCGAGGCGGGGGTGAACCTCCTGGCGTTCACCGGCTTCCCCGCCGGGCGCGGCGCCGCGCAGATCGATTTTGTTCCAGAGAACACCGCGGCCTTCACCAAGGCGGCCCGACGGCTCAAGCTCAAACTGCGCGCCAGGAAGAGCGGCTTTCTGGTGCAGGGCGACGACCGCGCCGGCGCGCTCGGGCGCGTCCTCGACAAGCTCGCCGCGGCGCGCATCAACGTCACGGCGGTCGACGGCGTAGCGGCCGGCAAGGGGCGTTTCGGCGCCATCCTCTGGGTCAAGGCGAAGGACGTCGCCAAGGCCCGCAAGGCGCTCGGCGCGCGCTAGCGCGGCGCGTTGCGTGGCGCGCGACCGTTTGCCGGTTCGCGGCCTCCGGAAATTGCATTACAATGGGCCGCTCTCATGCAGCGCCGGCCCGGGGTCGGCGCGGCTCATGCGTTCCGGAGACCCTCATGGCAGTCAAGCTCAACCGCTACAGCGCGCGCATCACCCAGCCGAAGTCGCAGGGCGCCTCCCAGGCCATGCTCTACGGGGCCGGCCTCACCGGGGCCGACATGGACAAGGCCCAGGTCGGCATTGCCAGCGTGTGGTGGGAGGGCAATACCTGCAACATGCACCTCAACGATCTGGCGGCCGAGGTCAAGCAGGGCGTGACGGCGGCCGGGCTGGTGGGCCTGCGCTTCAACACCATCGGCGTGTCGGACGGCATCTCGATGGGCACCGACGGCATGAGCTATTCGCTGCAGTCGCGCGAGATCATCGCCGATTCCATCGAGTCGGTGGTGGGCGCGCAGTGGTACGACGCGGCGATCACCATTCCCGGCTGCGACAAGAACATGCCCGGCTGCCTGATCGCCCTGGGCCGGCTCAACCGGCCGGGGCTGATGATCTACGGCGGCACCATCCGGCCGGGGCACTGGCACGGCGCGACGCTCGACATCGTCTCGGCCTTCCAGAGCTACGGCGAATTCATCGCCGGCAAGATCACCGAGGAGTCGCGCGGCGGGATCGTCCGGCACGCCTGTCCCGGCGCCGGCGCCTGCGGCGGCATGTACACCGCCAACACCATGGCCTCGGCGATCGAGGCGCTCGGCATGTCGCTGCCCTACAGCGCCTCGACGCCGGCCACCGATCCCGGCAAGCTCGCCGAGTGCCGCAACGCCGGCCAGGCGGTCCGCGTGCTGCTGGAGCAGGACATCAAGCCGCGCGACATCATGACGCGCGCCGCCTTCGAGAACGCCATGGTGATCGTCATGGCGCTCGGCGGCTCGACCAATGCGGTGCTGCACCTGATCGCCATGGCGCGCGCGGTCGGCGTGCCGCTCACCATCGACGACTTCCAGGCGGTCAGCGACCGCGTGCCGTTCCTGGCCGACCTCAAGCCCAGCGGCAAGTACGTCATGGAGGATTTGCACAATGTCGGCGGCACGCCGGCGGTGATGAAATATCTGCTGGATAAAGGCCTGCTCGACGGTGACTGCCTGACCGTGACCGGCCGCAGCGTGGCGGAGAACCTCGCCGACCTGCCGGGCCTCAAGCCCGGGCAGGACGTGTTCCGGCCGCTCGAGCGGCCGATCAAGGAGACCGGCCATATCCAGATCCTCAAGGGCAATCTGGCCGCCGGCGGCTCGGTCGCCAAGATCACCGGCAAGGAGGGCCTGCGCTTCGTCGGCCCGGCGCGCGTGTTCGACGCCGAGGAGGACATGCTGGCGGCGCTCGAGCAGAAGAAGATACAGAAGGGCGACGTCGTGGTGATCCGCTACGAGGGCCCCAAGGGCGGCCCGGGCATGCCGGAGATGCTGACACCGACCTCGGCGATCATGGGCGCGGGTCTCGGCCAGGACGTGGCGCTCATCACCGACGGCCGCTTCTCCGGCGGCTCGCACGGCTTCATCATCGGCCACGTGGTCCCGGAGGCCCAGGAGGGTGGGCCGATCGCGCTGATCCGCGACGGCGACGTCATCACCATCGACGCCGCGCGCCGCGAGTTGTCGGTCGATCTGAGCGACGCCGAACTGGCCAAGCGGCGTACCGCCTGGGTCATGCCGCCGTACAAGGCGACCCGCGGCACGCTCTACAAGTTCATCAAGAATGTGAAGAACGCTTCCGAAGGCTGTGTGACGGACGAGTGATTCGCACCGCGCGCCGGCGCGGGGGTAGGGACAGGCGGGGGCTTTTGGCGTAGAGTAATCCGCTCCAGGACGACCATCGGAAGGGCGGGCCCATGGACACCGACAAGCGCTACAGCATACGCAAGAGCGTTGCGCTCGATATTCTCATCAATTACGACCTCTCGTACCCGCGCCTGTGGAAGACGCGCAACCTGAGCACCGACGGCGCCTTCGTCATCTGCCAGCGCGGCGATCTGCCGCTGGCGGCGCTGGTCGAGGCGGTGCTGGTACTGCGCTACCACGACGAGTACGAACCGCACCGGCTGCCCGCCCAGATCGTCCGGCACGGCCACGACGGGGTCGGCATCAAGTTCGGCGACTACGCCAACCGCACCTTCATCGCCCTCGAAAATCTGCTGGGCAACGTCTGATTCCCGCGGCTGCGGGCAAGCACAGGGCGAGCGGTGGCGATGCTCGCGACTTCAATACAACGGGTAAGGGGTTGATGTGCGGCCGGCGTGCGCGCCGACGGCGGCAGTGCCGGCACGCGTCCGTTTCTAATGATACAACGGCGGCTGGGTGGGGTATTCCGTCTCGGTGCTGTGGTTGCGGTGAAACACCTCGATGCCCTCGATGCGCTTGTAGCCCAGGATGAGCGCGATCTTGTGGATCAAGGTCTTCCAGTTGATGGTGTCGACGCGGCGTCGCATCAGCTCGTTGAGCTGCCGCCCGAGCCGCTCGAAGTCGCGGTCCAGCGTCGGCAGCGACCGGAAATAATCCAGACTCAGGAAAGCCAGCACCGCGGTCAGCGCCTTGACCTGCCAGAGCGGCTCGCTCATGCCGAACCACACCAGCCCGGCGATGCTGGTGGCGAACAGCGCGACGATGCCGTAGCGCAGCGAACGCCCGCGCGCCAGGCGGTTCTCGTTGCGCGCCTCGCGCAGCCGCGTCTCGCTGTTGCGCGATTGCACGGTGTGCTGGTAATGCAGATCGCGGAACAGGCTGAGGATCGTGAGCAGGCGTTGGCAGTGGCGTTTGTCCTCGACGCCGAACGAGTAGATCGCGTTCTCCAGCGAGTCGCGGAACTCGCGGTACTGCGGGGTGTCGGCGGGCTCGTCGTAGCGGTCGGCCGAGTGGTTGAGGAGGTCACGCAGCTCCAGCACGTCCTCGACCGGGATCGGGAAGCGCAGCCCGATCAAGCGCGTGTAGAACGCCGGAAAGCTTTCCGCGGTGAGTGTCGCGTCGGCGTAGTGTTCCCAGGGAGTCGCGGTTGCCATGGTCCAATTCCGTTTTTTTGTATCCTTTGCCTGTTCCGTCGCAGGATGTCCGCCGGGGCTTCGATCCTGGCGGCACGCTCTCCTTCGTGCCGGTCAGGAAACCCGGATTTTGTGGCAAATCACCGCTGAAGTATAGCAGCTCGGGGGCGGACCCTCCAGCCGGCGGGGCGCATTGACAGCGCGGCCCCCGGAATCGATCATGGTCGGCACCGCGCATCCGGCCGGATTCCGCGCCGCCGGCCGCCCCACTGCCAGCGAGGACCTCTTCCCATGCCGGACAACCCGCCCCGCGTCGCGATCGTCGCCGGCCTGCGCACACCCTTCGTCAAGGCGGGAACGGTGTTCCGGCGGCATTCACCGCTCAAGCTTGCGTCCCACGCGGTCGCCGGCCTGCTCGACCGCCACCAGGTCGATCCGGCCGGCATCGACGAGCTGGTGTACGGCATCGTGTTGTGCGATCCGCGCATCCCCAATCTGGCGCGCGAGATCGTGTTCAACACACCGCTGCCCGCCGGCGTGCGCGCCCACACCGTCTCCAACAACTGCATCACCGGCATCCACGCCGTCACCGCGCTGCACGACGCCATCGTCAGCGGGCGCGCCGAGGCCGGCATCGCCGGCGGCGTCGAGTCCATGTCCAATCCGGCGGTCCTGTTCCGTCCGCGCGCCGCCCGCCGCTTCCTCGATTTCGCTATGGCGCGCGGCCTCGGCGCGCGCCTGAAGCGGGCGCTCGCGCTCCGGCCGGGCGATTTCCTGCCGGCGATGCCGCAGATCGCCGAGCCGTCGACCGGCCTGTCGATGGGCGAGCACACCGAGCTGATCGCCAAGGAATGGAAGATCGCGCGCGCCGAACAGGATCGCATCGCCTATGCCAGCCACATGAACGCGGCCGCGGCCGCCGGGCGCCTGCGTGACGAGATTCATCCGCTCGACGGTATCGACCGCGACCTGCTGGTGCGCCCGGATGCCAGCCTCGAACGCCTGGCGCAGCTCAAGCCGGTGTTCGATCGCAGCCCGGCCGGCACGCTCACCGCCGGCAACTCGAGCCCGCTCACCGACGGCGCGAGCGCCGTGCTGCTCATGTCCGAGGAGCGCGCGCGCCGCGAGGGACGCGAGCCGCTCGCCTTCATCAGGGACTTCGAGTACGCCGCGATCGATCCGCGCGACGGCCTGCTGATGGCGCCGGCGGTGGCGGTGCCGCGCCTGCTGGCGCGCGCCGGCTTGCGGCTCGCCGACATGGACATCGTCGAGATGCACGAGGCCTTCGGCGCCCAGGTGCTGGCCAACCTGGCCGCCTGGGAGCGCGGCTGGAAAGAGCCCGCGATCGGCATGGTCGATCGCGCACGCCTCAACCCGTTGGGCGGCTCGATCGCCGTCGGCCATCCGTTCAGCGCGACCGGCGGACGCATCGTCACCAGCTTGGCCAACGAGATGCGTAGGCGTGGCGCGCGCTACGGACTCATCAGCATCTGCGCGGCCGGGGCGATGGCGGCTGCCATGATCCTGGAGCGCTGACCGGGCGGTCGGGCGGGGTGACGGTGCGATGTAAGATTCGATCTTAGAACGATAATACCCCCACGCCGAAAAACAGTTGACGCGGTCGGGAAAGTCCCGCCATGATTGACGTCCCACTGGCGTTCAAACCGCTTCGGGGCGGTGCATTTTTATGCCCCCCCGGGCCCCGGCAGTCTGGAGGGTCCAAGCATGAACGGCGAACAGCGCGCGAGCATACGCAAGCGCATCCCCCTCGATGTTGTCATCAACTACGCCTTCCTGGATTCACGACGTTGGCGCACCCGTGACATCGGCCTTGACAGCGCATTCATCAAGATGCGCCAGCCAAGCCTGCCGCTGGGTGCGGCCGTGGACGCGATGCTGGTGCTGGAGCATGCCAGCGGAATCGAGCACCACCATGTCCCGGCGCAGATCATCCGTGTCACCAAGGAAGGTGTGGCCCTGAAGTTCGGCGACTACAGCCAGCACACCTACAATGTGCTGCTGCGGCTCCTGGACGCGCCCCCCGAGTACCGGCTGGCCGAGCAGGCTTAAGCGGGCGGTCGGGCCCGGATGACCGGCAGCGCGCTGGGCGGCTCGCGGGGAGGTTGCGACGAAACGCCTGAACGGGGCGCCGAGCGGGCGACGTTCGGCTTCCAAGCTATTGATCGCGCGACTATCTTATAGGTATGGCCGGCATCGGAACGGTTCGCCGGCACCTTTTTTAGAGCTCGATTCATGCGCACGCGCCCGCCCGCCCCAGCCACGGATTACGACATGGACCGGAAGCCCAAGCTTCAGCAGTCTTCGCCCCCGGCCGCCGCCGACCACTTCTGGTTGGCGTCCCTGGCACAGCAGCAGATACATGGCAGTGCCGAAACCACCGATCTCGAGCCCGGCCAGAGCCTCAATACGCGCGTCGCGCTGCCGGCCGAGGTGCTCTACAAGGCGGTGATCGACGACGGCAGCTCGCAGCACTTGGTGTGGAAGATCCGCGACATGAGCATGACCGGCGCCTACGTGGAGATGGACGTCAGCCAGCTGCACGAGGGCAAGGTGGTGGAGCTTTTGCTGCGCTACAGTTTCCGCGGCCGCATGATCCAGCATCGCCTGCCGGCGAAGGTCGTGCGCATCCAGCTCAATGGCGCCGGCCTGCGCCTGAGCTACCTCGAGCCCCAGACCTTCCGCGACCTGCTCGCCCTGTTGTACGGCAAGTAGTCCGGGTCGGCCGGCGTATTGCCCGGCATGGCTTGAAAATCCCCCCTGTGTGGAGTACAAAACCCGGCATCGTCGGAATGGCGGGGGGGTTTCCCATGGATGAGGACCAACGCATGGCCAAGCGCCTGCCGGTGCCGCTGGATATCTGCCTCGGCGTCCAGAGCGTTTACACTCCGGTCTGGAAGACCCGCGACATCAGCATCCAGGGCGCGTTCGTCGCCATGCCGCCGGACGGGGTCGATGTCGGCGCGCCCGTCGAGGCCATCGTGACGATCAAGAACGGGGCGCCGGCCGTGGGCGAACCGCCGCCCACCGAGGTCGTGCAGATCGCCGCGCGTGTCGTGCGACGCAGCGAGGACGGCATCGGCCTGGCGTTTACCGACTACGACAGCCGCGCGTATTCCGCGCTCGTCAACCTGATCTACCGGACCGGCAACACCCAATAATCGACGGGGACACCGCAGGCGCGCGCTCTGCGGTATACGACAAGGGAGCCAAGCGAAATGGACTTCGACCGGCGCGCCAGCGTCCGCAGGCGTATTGCCGCCAGTATCGAGATCAATCACGGCTCGCAGTATTCGCGGCACGGCCGGGTGCGCGACATCAGCCTTGGCGGGGTGTATGTCGAGCTGCCTGACCACGACATCGGCCCCGGCACGCGCGTGTTCGCGGTGCTCACCCTGAATTTCTATCGCGAGGCGCGCCATCAACTGCTGGCGGACGTGCGGCGCGCGGACGCCGACGGTGTGGCGCTGCAATTCCGCTACTACGGCAAATGGACGGCGGCCGCGCTCGAGCACCTGATTGCGACCGGTTGAGGCGCTCCGCGGGCGCGTGTTCCGCGTGCGCGGGGAGGCGAGGACAACGGTGTCGGCGGTGTCAGATATGCGCGACCAGCCGTGCGCTCGGGATGAGCTCGCGGATCGCCTGGGCGATTTCGTATCGGATGCCGGTGATCGGGCGCACCGATACCCACAACAGGTTGAGGCGCAGATTGAGCTCGACGAAGACCACCGCGTGGGTGTAGCGCGCGAGCACCGCCTGCATCTTGGCGATCGCGTCCTGGACCTGATGCGGCGGCTGCTTGCGCAGGCCGGGGAAGATCATCATGAAATCGCTGAGCGCGTTGCCGTGCTCGTCGACCTCGGGCGCGCGCTTGCGCAGCGGCTCGCCCGGGTGCAGGGGGTGATAGGTCCTGAGCTCGGCCATCGATCGCTTCCGGCTGGGGTTGCCGGTCACTATAGCGGAAAGCCGGCGGCGCCTGCAAAGCGCGCGCGGATTCAGGTCGATGCCTGCAGCCGGTCGGTGCCGTGGTCGGGCGCGGCGTCCTCGGACGGCCGGGCCGCCGGCCTGGCCGGCTTGCGCCGTGTCATATCGGCTTGTGCGTCCGCGATCAGCTTGCCGGCGCCGACGAAGGCGGTCATGCGTGACGCGCCGATCGCGACCTCGACCGGCGGCAGGATGCATTCGTTCGGGATCTCCACCCGGGTCGCGGCGACCGCCTGACGGATGCGCTCGGCCAGGACCGCGGCGCCCTCGAGATCGGTTCCCGGCAGCACCACCGCGAACTGGTCGCCCTCGTAGCGCGCCAGCAGGTCGGTGGGGCGCGCGTTCTTCATGAGCAGTTGCGCGACGGTATACAAGGCCTGATCGCCGGCCACCTGGCCGTAGGTGTCGTTGAACTCGCGGAAGCCGACGATATCGACGATCAGCACCGACAATGCTTCCTTATTCGTGGCGCTGCGCATGATCTGGCGCGCCAGCATATCGTCCAGCCAGCGCCGGTTGTGCACGCCGGTCAGATCGTCGACATTGCTGTAGCGCTGATACTTCGGATGGGCGTTCTGTTTGCCGGGCTGCGGCCGCCGCAGATGCTGCAGCAGCGCGAACAGGAAGTTGCGCGCCACCCCGTGCGAGGCGTTGATGCAGTCGAGCAGCCGGTCCTCGTCGACGACCAGCAGCCGGGAGTCCTGGTCGGCGACCGCGAAGACGTCGGCGGTGCGCCGGTCCACGAGCGCGTATTCGCCCAGGCAGCCGCCCGGCTCGACACTGCCGATCGCCGCCTCGGCGACGCTGTCGCGGTGCAGCCGCAGCCGCCCGGACAGCACGAAGTACACCACCGGCATCGGTTCGTCGGGTCGCAACAGGGTTTCACCGGCCGCGAGGTGCAGCACCGGACAGCCGTCCAGCACCGGGCGTATCGGCCCCGGATCGACGCCTTTGAACAGCTGCAGTCGAGCCAGCTCCTGAGCATCGAGCGGCTCGTGGACGTAGGCATGGATGTCTTTGTGCATACCCGTAAACCCCGATCTTGTTGGTATTGGCCGTGCTCCGGCCGGGGTCCTCTCCCTTGCTTCTCCGGATCGGGTTGCATAAGCCGTGCCAGCCGGCGCGGACGTAGGGCGGGGGGAGAATTCTTTGTTATTGCAGGGGGTTGTCGATCCGCCGGCCGGGCGCCGACGATGCGAGGTGCCGCGCCGTTCCTGAAACTGCCGCCCGCGGTCCAGTCGTCCATCCCCGGTCTGCGACCGCGGCGCGGCGTCAGTGCCCGACGATGATGTGATTGACGACGTCGGTGACGCCGTCGACATACCAGGCGTCGAGCTCGGCGCGCTTTTTCTGGTCGTCGCTGACCAGCAGCCCTTGCAGGGTGACGACCGCATCGCGCACCGAGATGCTGACCTGGTCGGCGTCCACCATCGGATCGATCTCCAGCACCAGGCGCAGGGCGTCGGCGATCTCGGGGTCGTTGTCGTACTCCATCGGCACGATCTCGAGCTCGTTGACGACGTCGCGCCGCCCCGGCGTCCACCAGGCCAGCACGCCGGCGAGCCGTTTGTGCGACAGGCTCTCGACCTGACCGGTGAGCTGGACCACGCCGTCCGTCACGTCGAACTCGATCCAGCCCGCGGCCGGGTCGCCGGCGTCGCGCAGCATCTCGACCCGTCCCTTGTGGCGCGGCATCAGCCGGCAGCGCAGCAGCGTCGGCTCGTGCAGCAGAAAATCTCCCAGGCTGGCGCGCACCGCGCCGTCGCCGCGCGCCTCGCCCGGCAGCACCCGCAGGCGATCGACGACGTTGTGCATGCCGTTCAGCGCCTTGGCGCGCAGCAGCGCGAGCTTCTTGGCGGCGATGCTGTCGACCTCGCCTTCCAGGGCGAGCGAGCCGTTGCGGTAATCGAGGTGTATCGGGTGACGATGGACGTTGATGCGCGGTTCGTGCTCGAGGGCGGCGCGGATCTCGCGCAGTATCGTGTCTTTGGCCGGCATGGACGGTCCTCCTGCGGCTGGCGGGGTGAGGTGCGGCGCGTCGGCAGCGGCGGGTAGCGCGCCGGCGGCGGGCGCCGTGCCGAACGGTCGAGCCCACTCCATGGCTCAAGGGAAGCGGCGGTGTTCCCGGTCATGTTACGGGTATCCGTCGGCTGCGATCAAGCGCCGGCCGGCGGGTCGGGAACCGCGACTTGGGGTCGCTGCCTAATTGAGTCCCGGTTCCGCCGGCGCCGCCGCGATTTCCCGTATTTTTGCCATTTTCAGGAACGGGAGTATGCTGGCATTTGGAGTCTGGTTACGGCGGTCGCCACCGAAGGAGGCGATTATGGAAAACCGCTGGATTACCCGTAAGCCCTTGGATCGCCGCGTCAATCTGCGTCTGCCCGACGGCAGCACGCGCACCGGCGTCGTCCACAACATCAGCCTCGGCGGAATGTTCGTGAGTTTCGCGGACGTGCCGGCCCTGGACACGATGGTCGACCTGAGTTTCGAGCTCGATGACGCCGAAGACGGTCAATTTCACCGTATTCCGAGCCAGGTCGTGCATGTCACGCCGCGCGGCGCGGGCATCATGTTTTGCGACTTCAATCCCAGAACCGTACGGCGCATGCGCGAAACGCTCTACGGTCGGCACGACGCCGCTTGATGGCGCGTCGGCGCCGGCCGGCACGGCGGAGACTAATTCTCCAGCAGGTCGGCGAAAAACGCCGATTCTTCCGCGCTCAAGCCCAGTTTCGCGGCGCCGGCGGTGGCGGCGCCGGTACGCGGCGCCACCGCCGGCTCGCGGGCGGGCGGTTTCAGCCGCGTGTCGCCCACCGCCTCCAGCAGGATGCCGATTTCGCCATTGACGCGCAGCGCGCGGAAGGTGAACAGCGTAAGGCCCATGCCGAGATTGATCAGCTCGGCACCCGCGGGCAACGCCGGCGCGATCACCGCCAGCGACGGCGGCTCGTTCCAGTGCGTCGCGGGGATCGCAGGGTGCAGGCGCGCCAGCCAATCGGCGTCGGCACGCAGGGACTGGACCGCCGCCAGCCCCTGAAACAGGGCGCGGGCGCCGTCCTCGGCGTCGTAGCTCAGCAGCAATGGACGTTCGCCGGCGTCGAGCAGCAGCGGCGCCCCGGGGTAGGGCAGCGCGGCCTCCAGCAGCCGGTAGTCCTCGACGATGTCCTCAAGATTCTCCACCAGCGCGTCGCGCAGCGCCTGCGCCGAGATCGCACCGGCCGCCTGGATGCGCAGCGGCATGCTCAACGCGCGGCCGCCGCGCGCGGCGCGTCGCCGGCCGTCGGGGTCTGTGGTGCGCGCGGGGCGGGCGCGAACCCGCGCCGGATCAGCGTGTCGGCGAGCTCCAGCATGCCGTGCGGCGCGCGGCAGCGCGCAGCGCCCGCCAGCCGGCCGAGCAGCGGCGGATCGCAGCCCAGGAACCGGCGGCCGGCCGCGGCCAGCTTGTCGAAGAGTGCATGGGAGTCGTCCCGGTTGTCGCCGGTCAGCATCACCACACCGGGTGCGACGTCCGGGTTGGCGCCGAGCAGGCGCTTGATGCGCAGATAGGCTTGCAGCGTCGCCTCCGGCGTTGCCGGCACGTACAGCATGACGTGGGTATAGTCCGCCAGCGCCGGCACGGCGTCGTCGGTGAGCGGGATCAGGCACAGATCGGGCGGCAGCTTCGTGCCGCTCAGCTCCTCCTCGACCCGGCGGGCGAGGGCGGCGGGCGCGGCAAGTTCATAGAGCGGCGAGCTGCGCGGATCGGCCGCGCGCAACCGCGGCTCGACGTGCAACACGCGCGTTACGGTGCCGCGCGCATGACAGGTCTGGGCCAGGCCGTAGACCAGCGCGTCCTGGGCCGCGTCGTCGAGCAGCACCGGCAGCAGCGACGGCGCCGGTACCGCCGTCCGTTCCGGCTCGCTGAGGAAATGATGGCTGATGCGCGCCAGCCGCTCGCGCGCGCCACCCGCCCCGCGTGGCTCGCCGGCGCCCATCTAGGCGGTCGCCGGCTCGCGTCGCGCGTGCACGCGCAGCAGCGAGTTGTGTCCGCCGACGTGGTTGGGGATGCGCGCCGGGTTGACCGGGTCGTCGATCCACTTGCCGTCGACGACCAGCCGGTACTGGTACAGGCCGGGCGCGACAATCAGGATCTTCTCGAGCATGCCGTCGTGCACGCGTGTCTCCACGCCCCGGTCGGGAATCCAGTCGTTGAAGTCGCCGGCCACCTGGACGTGCTGGCCGGCGAAGCCCGGCAACCGCAGGATCACGCGCTGCCGGCGGTCCTCGCCGGCCGGGCCGGTACCGGCCGGCGCCTCGGGACGGAAGCTGGCGTCGATGAACACGCCGGCCGGCCGGCTGACTGGGGGCGGGTCGCCGGGCGCATCGACGGCGCGGCGGCGCTCGCCCAGGCCGTCGATGACCTCATCGGCGAGGCGCATGTATTGGGTCGCGGCCGGCGACGACGGGTCGAAGCTGATGATCGGCTTGCCCGCGACCACTGCCTCCTTGAGGCGCACGGTATAGTGCACCATCACCGGCGAGACCTCGTCGGCGAAGCGTTCCCAGATCTGGCGCAGGAACTGGCGTGTGAGGCGCGTGCGGTTGTCGACCAGCGTCGGCACCACGCGGATCGGCAGGTCGACCTGGTACTTCTCGCGCAGCAGCGCGACGGTCTCGCACAGCCGGTCGATGCCGTCGAGGGCGAACAGGCTCATCTCGATCGGTATCAGCACCTGGTCGGCGGCGCGCAGCGCGTTCACCGACAGGAAGCCGAGCGCCGGCGGGCAGTCGATGACCATATAGTGGTAGCGATGGCGCAGCGGATCGAGGTGCCGGCTCAGCTGGCGCTCGCGCTGGGCACTGTCCTCCAGCAGGTGCTCGGCGGCGGCCAGCGAGATCGTGGCGGGCACGACGTCCACACCGGGCACGACCTCGGGCAGCACCACCTCGTCGAGCGTCGCTTCGCCGGCGAACACCTCGTACAGACCGGGGATGTCCTCGCAGCGCATGCCGAGGCCCAGCGAAGCGTGACCCTGCGGGTCCATGTCGATCAACAGCACATGCTGGCCCTTCTGGCCGAGACAGGCGGCGAGATTGATGGCGGTGGTGGTCTTGCCACACCCACCCTTCTGATTGGCAACGGCGATGACGGTCATGACGCGCGGCCTCCTCTAAGGTGCCGGCGATGGGGTCGCCGGATGGTCTGCGAGCCGCGTCGCGGTCGGATCGGCGAGACGGCTCATGGTTGCCCCTGCGCCTGTCGGCGCCCCCGGCGTTGCCCGCCGGGCGGACCTCCGGCCGTTCCGGCCGCCTCCCCAGATGTCGCGAACAGCTCGCCTTGGACCGGCGAATCTGCCCCGCCTGTCAGCCGCTCGATGTCACGTTCGAGCTCGGCCACCGGCAGTATCCATTCCTGGCCGCTGACCGCCTCGAAGGCGCTGCCGGCGCGGAACACCAGCAGGACCTCGCCGGTTGCGACGATCGACAGCTCGGTCAGGGGGTGGCGGGCATTCGGCAGGAATTTGCGCAGCGCGTCGATGTTACGGCGCAGGCGATTGAGCGAAACGCCGCTGTCCAGCAGCCGCTTCGCGGCGCGCAGGGCGATGAGATCGGTGAAATCGTAGCGCCAGTGGCCGCCGGAGGTCTGGCGCGAGGGGACAACCAAGCCCGTCTGGCGCCAATAGACCAGTTGGCGCCGGCTTAAGGCCGTGATGGCCATGACCGCCTTGAGTGAAAAGCCTGCGTCGATCTTCTGCACGCCGCTTCCCGGGTGGTGCATGGCGGCAAGGTTAGGGGAGGAATCACTGAAAAGTCAAGAAAAAATGCCAAGAATCGCAAAAATTGTCCGATTTGGCCAATATGGGTGAAGATCTGCCAGACTGCGTATTGGCACCGGCCGGAAACGCCAGAAACCGCCGCGACAGCCGGGTGGCGCAATTCTTGCTGTTTATCGACAGACGGATGGATCCCGGGTGGCGGTCGCGGCCGCGGGGAATTCCCCGCGGCCGGACGACAACAACGAGCAAAACGGCGGTGGAACGGGCTTTCATGGCGGCACAGACAGCGGGCGCAGTTCAGAACACCGAAGCGGACCCGGCCGGCGGCGCGCTGGCGGCGCTGCTGCGCGAGCGCGAGGCCGAAATCGCCCTGCTCAGGGAGACCGGCGATGCGCTGTGCAGTGAGCTCGACCTGGAAAAGCTGCTGCAGCTGGTCGCCGAGCGCGCCCAGCGCCTGATCGGCGCCGAGACGCTGCTGGTGCCGGTCCTCGACCGCACCTGCACCGAGTACCGTTATCGCGCGGCCTGCGGCAAGGACGCGGCCGAGATTCTCGGTCAGAGCCTGCCGCTGGATTTCGGCGTGTGCGGCTGGGTCTGGCGGCATCGCCGCGCGTGGTGGCGCGGCGTGCTGAGCGAACTGACGGAGGAGGAGCGCAACCGCTGGGAGCACGAGGCCGGCTCGTTGATCCTGGTGCCGCTCATCGGCAAGAAGCATTTTCTCGGCGGCCTGGCCGGCATCAACAAGGCCGGCGGCGGCGATTTCGACGAGCGTGATCTGAATCTGCTTACCGTGTTCGCGAGCCTGGTCAGCATCGCCATTGAAAACGCCGAGGCCTTCCAGGAGCTCGACCGCGCGCGACGCCAGGCCGAGGACTACCAATGCGAGCTTAAGACCCTGAACGCCGAGCTCGAACGCCGCGTCGCCGAGCGCACCGAAGCGCTGGAGATCGCCAATCGGGCCCTCAAGCAACTGGCGCTGCACGACGCGCTGACCGGCCTGCCGAACCGGACGCTGCTGCACGATCGGCTCCACCAAGTACTGCGCGAGAGCGCGCGCAGCGGCCAGCCGCTCGCCCTGGTCATGCTCGACCTGAACGGATTCAAGGAAGTGAACGACACCCTCGGTCATGCGGCCGGCGATCAGCTGTTGCGGGAAATGGCCGGGCGGTTGCAGCGGGCGCTGCGCGCCAGCGACACCGTCGGGCGGCTGGGCGGCGATGAGTTCGCGGTGCTGCTGCCGGGGGCCGACGCGACCGTGGCGAGCCGGCTGGTCCGGCGCCTGAGCGCGGCCGTGGCGCGGGAAACCGTCGTCGGCGGTCGGCCCGTGTCGCTGTCGGCGAGCATGGGCATCGCGGTCGCGCCGGCCCACGGCCGCGATCCCGACACCCTGCTGCGCTGCGCCGACGCCGCCATGTACCGCGCCAAGCGGGCGCAAGACCGGGTCTGCGTTTTCAGCGAGACTGAAGCGAACACATCCATCCCCGCTCCGCGCGCATAGAGGCGCCTGGCTTGACCCAAAGCCTGGTTGGCCATCAACTGCCCGCAAGTAGCGTAATCCGACCTTCAGCGCGCGACGAAACTGCCAAAGCCGGCGGTCGGCTCGGACGACAGGGTGTGCTCGTCGGCGAACTGGTAGTCGGGCGCGGCGGTGGGCGGCGCCAGGAAGTCGCCGTGGGCGTAGTGCGCGCCGCCGGTGAACAGCGCGGCGAACAACGCGCCGTCGTTGAGCCGCTTGCCGATGATGGTGCGCTGCTGCTTCTTGGCATTGAACAGCGCGGAGTGCATCGCCTCGGCGTTGCCGCAGTCGATCGCGACGAAATCGATCTCCAGGTCCGCGAGCGCCTCGGCCGGCGTCTTGCCGGTGAAGTTGTCGATGACGATGCCGGCGCCGAGTTTCCGGGCCTGGTGCACGAAGCCCTGGACCGCGGCCGGCTCGCGCTCGGCGAGCGCCGCGTCGATCTGGAAGAACAGCGCGTTCGCGTCGGTCCCGGTCGCACGCAGGTGCGCCTGCATGGCGGTCAGCAGCGTCGCGTCGGTGATCGCCGCCGGCGTCAGGGTCAGGAGCAGGTTCAATCCCGGCTTGTCGGCGGCATGCCGGGCGAGTTGATCGATGCTGCGCTGCGCCAGGCAGCGATCGAGCTTGGTGGCCAGCCCGGCGCGCAGCGCGGCGGCCAGGATCTGTTCGGTGTCGAGCGTCGTGCCGTGCCCGGTGTCAAGCCGCAGGCTCAGTTCGTAGAGTTCGCGCGGTTCGCCCAGCACGCTGATGACCGGCTGGTAGCGCAGCGCCAGCTTGTCCTCGCGCAGGGCGGCGGCGACCGCCTCCGACCAGTCGGGGTTGCCGTGGGCCCCGGCCCTCGCCGGTGCCAGTGCCGGTGCCGGCATCCGTGTCGGTGGCGGTGTCGGTGCGATGGGTGTGAGCGGCTCGATGGCGGCCGGCGCGGCGTCGATGCTGAGCGCCGCGACCGTCTCGACGGCCGGCGGAGCCGGGCGCACGGGCGGCGCGGCGGCGCTCGCCGGCATCGCGGCGAACGCCTGGGCCAGCAGGCGCTCGCCGTCGTTCGCGGCGTCCAGCGACACCAGCTTCAGGGCGAAACGGAAGGGATGGTTCTTGCCGCCCGCGGAAAGCTTGAGTGCGCGCACCGCGCCCTCGATTCTTTGCTTGAGGTACTCGGCGTCGGCGGCGTTCACGTCGTCGAGCAATGCGGCGAACTGGCCGCCGCCGACGCGCGCCAGCGGGTGGCGGGCGTCGACGAACTCGCGCAGCGTCCGGGTCAGCGTCAGCAGAAAGCGATCGCACACCGTATGGCCGAGCTTGACGTTGAGGTCGCGCAGCGCGTGCAGCTCCATGCCGAGCAGCTGGCCCTGGCCGTCGCTGGCGCGGACGCGCTCCAGCGCCTTGCCGATCTCCTGCACGAAACTGCGGCGGTTGCTGAGGCCGGTGAGCGCGTCCTTCTGATGGAGATACTGGAGCTTGGTCTCGAGCGTCTTGCGGCGCGAGACGTCCCGGACCATGAGCTGCAGACAATCCTCGCCGCCGAGCGTGAGCGGCGACAGCGCGATTTCGACGGCCAGCTTCCGGCCGTCGCGCGTCACGGCGACGAACTCCTGGGGCTGGCCGCCGTCGCCGTTTCGCAGCGCCGCCTTGAAGCGCGCCTGGTCGGGCTTGTCGATCAGGTTCAGCACCGGGATGTCCTTGAGCTCGTCGAGGCCGGTGCAGCCGAGCAAGGCGAGATAGGCCGGGTTGGCGTCGACGTAGATGCCGTCATGACAATAGGCGACCGCCTCGAGCGAGCCGGCCACCACGCTGCGGTAGCGCTCCTCGAGCTGCCCGAGTCGCTCGGCGGCCGCGCGGAAGGCGCGCCGCTCGTCGCGCAGCGCGAGCTCGCGTCTGAGCAGCGGTACGAGCCGGCCGTAGCGTCCCTTGGTGACCACGTCCTGGGCCCCGAGCGCCATCATGCGCCCGATCTCGTCGTCTCCCATGCGGCCGGCGACAACGATGCAGATCGCGGCGGGATCGCGGTTGCGCATCGTCTGGATGGCGAGTTCAATGCTCAGGGTCGGCAGGTTGGTCTCGGCAAGCATCACCGGCCAGTCGCCGGCGTCGAGCGCCGCGGCGAGCGCGGTCGGGGTGTCGACGCGCTGCGACTTGACCAGCCAGCCGCCCTGGCGCAGGACATGGACGGTCTGCTCGGCGTCGTCCGGCGAGTCGTCGAGGATCAGGACCGGCAGCACGGTCTTGTTCATGGCCGCGCCGCCCGCCGCCGGGGGATCTTCAGGCCGGCATGGCCGAAACGGTGCGCCGTTGTCGTTTTTTTGAGCACCCCATCCGTCTCCGTATGATCGTTGGTACCTCGGGTCCGCCGTTCGTGGCGGGCGCCGACCTTTCGATACGATCGACCCTGGGGATGCAGCAATATCGGTGCCACAATAAATAATTAATATTATAAACAAATAGTTATATTTAATTTTCCGATTCGGCGGGGGATCGCTCGTCATCGATTGTCGGCAGGTGGGTGCCGATGAACGGCATCTGAATCGCCGCGCGCCGGCGCGCGCTTGTGCTTTGAGCCACCGCCGTTACTATGCCCGGGGGTGCGGCGCCGGGGAATCGGGTACCCGGCGTGACGGCGACGGAACCCCAAGGAAGCGCTGAACAAGCCGTTCCCGCGCAGCGTCGGCAAAAAATCTTATGGTCCATCCACTGGAACTGATACATCCGCGCTCGCTCAAGCAGCTCAGCGACTCGCTCGCGGTGCTGGTCAAGGGCCGGCTGTGGCTGCAGGTCCTGATCGCGCTGTCCCTGGGCGTGGTGGTCGGCATCCTGCTGGGTCCGTCGGTCGGTTGGGTGGCGGCCCGCACCTCGGCGCTGATCGGCAACTGGCTGGCGCTGCCCGGCAAGCTGTTCCTGGCACTGATTCAGATGGTGGTCGTGCCGCTGGTGGTCGCCTCGGTGATCCGCGGGCTGGCGGCGAGCGAGGACATGGATCAGCTGCGCCGCACCGGTGTGCGCCTCGGCTTGTACTTTCTGGCCACCACCGCGATCGCCATCGTCGTCGGCATGACGCTCGCCGCCTGGATCGAGCCGGGACGCTATATCGACGGCGCGGCGGCGCGCGCGCTCTTCGGTGGCGTTCTGCCGGAGGTCGCCGCCGCCCGGGCCGAACCGCCCAGCCTCGACGCGCTGCCGCAGCTGATCGTCACGCTGCTGCCGACCAATCCGCTGGACTCCCTGCTGCACGGCCAGATGCTGCAGATCGTGCTGTTCGCCCTGATCGCCGGTATCGCGCTGGTGACCATGGCGCCGGACCAGAGCCGGCCGTTGCTCGACCTGCTCGGATCGCTCCAGGAGGTCTGTATGACCATCGTGCGCTGGACGATGTGGTTGGCGCCGCTGGCGGTGTTCGGCCTGATCGCGCAGCTCACCACCAAGACCGGCGTGGCGACGCTCGGCGGCATGGCGGTCTACGTCGGCACGGTGCTGCTCGGCCTGATGATCGTGATGGCGCTCTATCTGCTGCTGGTCCTGCTGGCCTCCGGCCGCCGGCCCCTGGAGTTCCTGCGCGCGACGCGCGACGTGCTGCTGCTGGCGTTCTCGACCTCGAGCTCGGCGGTCGTCATGCCGCTGTCGATCCGCACCGCCGAGGAACGCCTGGCGGTGCGCCCGTCGATCTCGCAGCTGGTGATACCGCTCGGCGCGACCATCAACATGAACGGCACGGCCCTGTATCAGGGCGTGGCGACGTTGTTCCTGGCCCAGGTGTTCGGCGTCGACATCGGTTTCAGCGGGTTACTGCTGATCGTGATCATCGCGGTCGGCGCCTCGATCGGTTCGCCCGGCACGCCGGGCGTGGGCATGGTGATCCTGGCGGCGGTGCTGGCGACCGTCGGTATTCCGGCGGCGGCGATCGCGCTGATCATGGGTGTCGACCGCATCCTCGACATGAGCCGCACCGCCGTCAACGTCGCCGGCGACCTGACCGCCTGCGTGCTGATGGATCGCTGGGTGGGAAGCAAGCGCAGCCTCTCGGCCGAGCTGGCCGAGCAGTCGGCGCAGGAGTGGCAGCGCTCGGTGACCAAGCGCGACGTGATCGTGCAGCCGCCGAGCGCGCCCGGCGGTGCGCGCGCTAATGCAACTGCGCGCCGTCGATGACCTCGCCGATCGCCGGATCGGCGTAGGGGCCGAAGGCGTCGGTGATGATGCCGCGCGTGCCGTCGCGGCTCTCGAGCGCGTAGACGACCGCCATGTCGTCCGGGTCGGACTCGCCCTCGAAGCGGTGATACTCGACGATCCGAAGCTCGTCCGGCCGGTAACTGCGGCCGGTCCCGGGGACGCGCAACTGGTGATTGATCAGCTCGAACTCGGTGGCGAATCCGCGTTTGCGCAACTGCGTGATCGCTTCCTGCATGGTGCGGTACTGGTTGGTGCTCATCGCTTGAGCCTCCTGCAACCTTCCGGATTCCGGCGGAGCTTGATGGCCCGACGGGCGGGTGGGCCGCCAGTCTAGCGCAGTGCGCCGCGCCGGGACAGCCGGCTTGCACGACGCGTGTCCTGGAGTATTATCTGGCCTTCGACCGCCCGGTCAGGCGGTCCGATTCTCCATCGATTCGGCAGCTTACAGCGAGGGACCCGCATGATCGCCTTGCAGGTGAACGGCAAGCCGCACGAGCTCAAGAACGATCCCGACACGCCGCTGCTGTGGGTGCTGCGCGACACCCTGGGCCTGACCGGCACCAAGTACAGCTGCGGCATCGCCGCCTGCGGCGCCTGCACGGTGCATGTCGACGGCGAACCGGTGCGGGCCTGCGTCACGCCGCTGTCGGCGGTGGCCGGCAAGTCGGTGACCACTATCGAGGGTCTGTCGCCGGACGCTGCCCATCCCGTGCAGCAGGCCTGGATCGCCGAGCAGGTGCCGCAGTGCGGTTACTGCCAGTCCGGACAGATCATGGCCGCCGCGGCGCTGCTCGCGCACAATCCCAAGCCCAGCGACGCCGACATCGATCGGGCGATGTCCGGTGTCCTGTGCCGCTGCGGCACCTATCAGCGCGTGCGCCGCGCCATCCACCGCGCGGCCCGTGGCAAGGCGGGGGCGCGCTGACATGGCCGCGCGCATCACCCGCCGCAGCTTCCTCAAGGTCGGTGTCGCCGCCGGCGGCGGCCTGCTGTTCGGCATCGGCCTGCCGGCCTGCCAGCGCGAGCAGCCGGCGGCGCCGGCAGCACCGCCGCCGTTCGAGCCGAACGCCTGGCTGCGCATCGGCAGCGACGACGTCGTCACCATTCTGGTGGCGAGCTCGGAGATGGGGCAGGGCGTCATGACCGCGCTGCCGATGCTGGTCGCCGAGGAGCTCGATGCCGACTGGGCGACGGTGCGGGTCGAGAACGCGCCGGTCGCCGAGGTCTACAAGAATCCGATCATCGGCCAGCAACTCACCGGCGGCAGCACCGCGGTGCGCGCCTATTTCACGCCGCTGCGCGAGGCCGGCGCGGCGGCGCGCGAGATGCTGGTCGCGGCCGCCGCGAAGTCCTGGGGCGTGGCGCCCGAGACCTGTCGCACCGACAACGGCGCGGTGCTGCACCCGGACAGCGGCCGGCGCACGCGCTACGGCGAGCTCGCCGAGGCCGCCGCCGGGCTGCCGGTGCCGGCCACGGTGTTCCTCAAGGACCCGAGCGAGTTCCGCTACATCGGCAAGGCGCGTGCGCGCGTCGACGCGCCGGCCAAGGTCGACGGCAGTGCGGTGTTCGGTTTCGACGTCAAGCGCCCCGGCATGCTGACCGCGGTGGTGGCGCGCAGTCCGGTGATCGGCGCCCGGGTCGCGAACTACAAGGACAACGACGCGCGCGGTGTCGCCGGCGTGCGCAAGGTGGTGCGCATCGACAGCGGGGTCGCGGTCGTGGCCGACGACTTCTGGTCGGCGCAGCGCGGCCGTGCGCTGCTCAATATCCAGTGGGTGGAGGGCAGCAACGCCAATCTCGACAGTGCCCAGATCCGCGCGCGCCTCACGGCGGCGGCGAAGAAGCCGGGCGCGGTCGCGCGTGCGGTCGGCAACGTCGACAAGGCGCTCGCCGAGGCCGGCAAGCGCGTCGATGCGATCTACGAGGTTCCGTATCTGGCGCATGCCTGCATGGAGCCCATGAGCTGCACCGTCGAGCTCACGCCGGACGGCTGCGACATCTGGGTGCCGACCCAGGCGCAGACCCGCTGCCAGCAGACCGGGGCCGAAATCACCGGCCTGGCGCCCGAAAAGGTGCGCGTGCACACCACCTTTCTCGGCGGCGGATTCGGCCGGCGCAGCGAGCAGGATTTCGTCGCCGAGGCCGTGCAGATCGCGGTGGCGGCCGGCAAGCCGGTGAAGCTGTTGTGGACGCGCGAGGAGGACATGCGCCACGACTACTACCGGCCGGCGACCTACAATGTCCTGAGCGCCGCGCTCGACAAGAAGGGTCAGCCGCTCGCCTGGCGGCACAGGATCGTCGGCCCGTCGATCATGTCGCGGGTGTTCCCGAACGCCGTCAAGGACGGCATCGACAACACCTCGGTGGAGGGCGCGGCCAACCTGCCCTATGCGTTCCCGAACCTGTCGGTGCGCTACGTGCTGGAGGACCCCGGTGTGCCGGTCGGTTTCTGGCGCTCGGTCGGCAGCTCGCAGAACGCCTTCATCACCGAGTGCTTCCTCGACGAGCTCGCCGCCGCCGCCGGCAAGGACCCCTACCAGTTCCGGCGCGCGCTGCTCGCCGATCATCCGCGCCATCTGGGCGTACTGGACCTGGCCGCAACGAAGGCCGGTTGGGGAAAGCCGCTGCCGCGCGGCCGGCGCCGCGGCATCGCGGTTGCCGAGTCCTTCGGCAGTTACTGCGCCCAGGTCGCCGAGGTCTCGGTGGCGCGCGACGGCGCGGTGCGCGTGCACCGCGTGGTCTGCGCCATCGACTGCGGCATCGTGGTCAATCCGGACACGGTGGTGGCGCAGATGGAGAGCGGCATCGTCTACGGCCTGAGCGCCGCCTTGAAGGGCGAGATCACGATCAGCAACGGCCGCGTCGCGCAGACCAATTTCAACGACTACCCGGTGCTGCGCATCGACGAAATGCCGGCGGTCGAGGTGCACATCGTGCCGAGCGCCGAGCCGCCCGGCGGCGTCGGCGAACCGGGTACGCCGCCGATCGCGCCGGCGGTGGCGAACGCGGTGTTCGCGGCCACCGGCAAACCGGTGCGGCGCCTGCCGATCCGACTCGGCGCGCCGTCGCCCGCGTGACGA
>Ga0214471_10000387_pt1 | contig 38709 bp, 45 predicted proteins | sample RVTome_5_FD_207665 | JGI IMG/M metagenome (GOLD analysis project Ga0214471, IMG submission 207665) | Soil microbial communities from uranium-contaminated site in the Upper Colorado River Basin, Wyoming, United States - RVT142D155 | ecosystem: Environmental > Terrestrial > Soil > Contaminated >... | reverse complement strand
AGGGCTTTCCCGAGCCGCCCTCCTGCAATCCGTCCGTGCCCTCCCCGCGCCCCCTATCCACCCGCCGCCTCGGTGGCCTCCTTCGCCCCCGTCCCGCGGAGGCGGCCCACCTCCTCGGGAGAGCGCAGCTCTTGAATCCCGGCCATCGTCGCCTTCGCCACATTATGCGGGTTGTTGCTCCCGAGCGACTTGGCCAGGATGTCGTGGACGCCGGCGGCCTCGAAGATCGCCCGTGCGGCGCCGCCGGCCACGATCCCGGTTCCCGCCGCCGCCGGCTTCATCAACACCTTTCCTGCCCCGTACCGTCCCAGGATCTGGTGGGGGATGGTCTTCCCCCGGAGCGGAACTTTGATGAGATGCTTTTTGGCCGCCTCGATTCCCTTCCGAATGGCCTCCGGGACTTCGTGGGCCTTCCCCAGCCCGAGGCCTACGTGCCCCGCCTGGTCTCCCACGGCCACCAGGGCGCTGAAACTGAACCGGCGCCCGCCCTTGACCACTTTCGCCACCCGGTTGATGTGGATGACGCGCTCGGTCAGGTTCAACGTTTGAGGATCGATGGGCTCTACTGCCACACAGGCCTCCGCTAGAAGGTTAACCCCTTCTCCCGCGCGCCGGTCGCCAGCGCCTTGACCCGGCCGTGGAATTTGTTCCCGCCGCGGTCAAACACCACGCGCCGGATGTCCGCCTTGAGCGCCTTCTCCGCCAGGATCTCCCCAACCGCCTTGGCGATCGCGGCCTTCGGCCCCTTGACGGCACGGACCCTGAATTCCGGAGAGAGGGTGGAGGCGGCGACCAGGGTCCGGCCCTCGAGGTCGTTGATGATCTGGGCATAGATATGCCGGCGAGACTTGAAGACGGAGAGTCGAGGTTTTTCGGGGACCCCGAAGATCTTCTTCCGGATGCGGTCGTGTCTGCGCTCCCGGGCCCGCCGCCTCTCGCTCCAATCAATGACGCTCACGGCTCCTCCTACTGCTGCTTGGCTCCGGCCTTCCCCGCCTTCCGGCGAACACGCTCGTGCACGTACTTGACCCCCTTCCCCTTGTACGGTTCCGGTGGACGCAGGCTCCGGATCTTCGCGGCCACCGCCCCCACTCGCTCCTTGTCGACCCCGGAGATCGTGACCAGCGTCTGGTGCTCCACGCTCGCCCGGATGTCGGGCGGCAGGACGTACACGACGGGATTGGTGTACCCGAGGTTCAGCGTCAGCACCTGGCCCTGGACGGCCGCCCGGTAGCCGACACCACTGAGCTCGAGCTTCTTCTGAAATCCCTCGGTCACGCCCCGGATCATATTGGCAATGAGGGCCCGGGTCAGCCCATGCAGGGCCCGGTGGACCTTCTGATCCGTCGGTCGCTCGCAGCGGACCGTGCCCTCTTCGACGCCGACCCGGATGCTGGGATGAACCGCGAGCTGGAGCTTTCCCTTGGGCCCCTGGACCTCCACGGAGCCGTCCTTCACGGAGACCTGGACGGCCTTCGGGACCGAAATCGGTAACCGGCCGATGCGGGACATCCCCCTACTCCAAGGCGTCCACAGTCCAACGTCCAACGTCGCCCGGCCCTCTATGACCCTGACCTTGGACTTTGGACCTTGGACGTTTCACTGTCGTTACCAGACGAAAAAGAGGACCTCACCCCCGACCGCTTGCTTGCGGGCCTTGCGGTCGGTCATCACGCCCTTCGACGTCGAGAGAACCGCCATCCCCAAGCCGGTCAGGACCCGCGGCATCCTGCGGATCCCCGCGTAGACCCGGAGACCCGGCTTGCTGGCCCGGACGATCCCCCGGAGGACCCGCTCGTTCCCCGGGCCGTACTTGAGGTGAACACGCAGGATCCCCTGCCTGCCGTCCTCGACAACCTTGTACCCCTTGATGAACCCCTCGTCTCGCAGCACCCGCATAATCTCCACCTTGAGCCGCGACGAGGGGATGTCAACCTTCTCGTGGCCCGCGGTATTGGCGTTCCTGAGACGGGTCAGGGCGTCGGCGATCGGATCCGTCAACACTGCTCAACTCCGTTCATAGTTGATGGTTCATGGTTCATGGACGGACCCCCCCGCTTCCCAGTCTCTGAACCCTGAACCATGAACCCTGTATCATGCACCCTGAACTCTGCACCATGAACAATGAACCCTATTACTACCAGCTCGCCTTGGTGACGCCGGGAATCTCGCCTCGAAGGGCCAATGTCCTGAAGCAGATGCGGCACATGGCGAACCGCCGCAGATAGGCGCGCGCTCTGCCGCAGATCCGGCACCGGGTATACCGCCGCACCCGAAACTTCGGTTCCCGCTGCGCCTTGATGACGAGGGACTTCTTTGCCACGCTCCGCCTCCGTCAGGGCCGAAAGGGAAACCCCATGTGCTCGAGCAACGCCCTCGCTTCCTCGTCCCTGCGCGCGGTGGTCTGGATGCAGATATCCATCCCCCGGACCGCATCCACCTTGTCATAGAGGATCTCGGGAAAGATGAGCTGCTCCTTGATCCCGAGGGCGTAGTTCCCGCGGCCATCGAAAGAGTGGGGTGAGACACCGCGAAAGTCCCGGATCCGCGGCAGGGCCACGTTGAGGAACCGGTCGAGGAACTCGTACATCCGATCCCCCCGGAGCGTCACCTTGCAGCCGATAGGCATGCCGGCTCGGAGCTTGAAGGCGGCTTCGGATTTCTTGGCCCGCGTGACGACGGGTCGTTGGCCGGAAATGGTGGCCAGCTCCTCGACCGCGAGGTCGATGACCTTGACGTTTGCCACCGCCTCCCCGAGTCCCATGTTAATCACCACTTTTTCCAGCCGCGGCACCTGGAGGAGGTTGGTATAGCCGAACCGCTTCATGAGGGCCGGCACTACCTCCTGGCGATATCGCTTGCGGAGGCGGGCCGGCGTCTTCGGGGCGGCCGGCTTTGCTTCAGCCGGCTCGGCCTTTTCCACCTTCTTTTTCGTCTTCTCCGGCTTCCCCTTCTCCGGCATCTCCCGCTCCCTACTCCACGGACTCGCCGCACTGCTTGCAGACCCGGACCTTCCGCCCGTCGGCGAGGAAGCTGTGCCCTGTGCGGACCGGCCGATCACAGCGCGTACAGACCACCATTACATTCGAGACGTGGAGCAGGGCCTCCTTCTCGAGGATCCCTCCCTGCGTAGTCTTCCCCCCCGCACGGGTGTGCCGCTTGACGACATTAACTTTCTCCACGACCACGGCACTCCGGTCCGGGATGACGCGGAGAACCTTGCCCCGTTTCCCCCGGTCCCGCCCGGCCATGACCATGACCAGGTCGTTCTTGTGGATCGCCAGCGCCCGCCGCCCCGCCGTGTCGCCTCCGCGCCTCCGGTGACCGGGCCTGAGCACCATCAGACCACCTCCGGGGCTAACGAGATGATCTTGGTGAATTGCTTCTCGCGCAGCTCCCGCGCGACCGGCCCGAAGATGCGGGTCCCCACCGGATTGTTCTGTTCGTTGATGAGGACGGCCGCGTTCCGGTCGAACTTGATGTAGGAGCCGTCGGGCCGCCGAAGCTCCTTCGTCGTTCGCACCACCACCGCCCGGACCACGTCGCCCTTCTTGACCGATCCCTCGGGGATGGCTTCCTTGACGTTTGCCACGATCACATCCCCGATCCGTCCATAGCGCTTCGCCGAACCCCCGAGGACCTTGATGACCGAAATCCGCTTGGCCCCGGAGTTGTCCGCCACATCCAGAATTGTCCTGAGTCCGACCATGATTGCTGTCCCTGAGCGCGCGGCTTAGCGCGCGATGGCCCCACCGGTCCCCTCACTCTGCCTTCCGGACGACCTCCACAATCCGCCACCGCTTGTCCCGGCTCAAGGGACGCGTCTCCATGATCTTGACGCGGTCGCCCAGGCGGCACCGCTGCGCCTCGTCGTGGGCTTTCACCTTGGTCCGTCGGCGCATCCGCTTGTTGTACATGGGATGCCGGAGAAACCGCTCGACCGCGACGACCACGGTCTTCTGCATCCGGTCGCTCACGACGGTTCCCACGAAGACCTTCCGGTGCCTTCGCTCGTCCATCCTATGTCACCTCCCCGGGGCCCGGCGGCGCCGCCCGCTCCGCGAGCAGCGTCTCGATCCGCGCGATGTCCCGGCGGAGCTGCCGCAGACGGATGGGGGCCTCGAGCTGCGCCACCGCCTTCCGCATCTTCAACCGGAAGAGATCATCCCGGAGGTCGCTCCGCTTTTGCTGGAGTTCCTCGGTGCTCAGCTCCCGCAACTCCCGGGCTTTCGTCATCCTCCCGCCTCTCCGGAGCGCCTCACGAACTTCGTGGCGATCGGCAGCTTATGGGCCGCCAGACGCATGGCCTCCCGCGCCTCGGCCTCGGTGACCCCCTCCATCTCATAGAGGATCCGCCCCGGCTTGACCACGGCCACCCATCCCTCGACCGCCCCCTTGCCTTTGCCCATCCGCGTCTCCGCCGGCTTCTTGGTCACCGGCTTGTCGGGGAAGATGCGGATCCACACCTTCCCGCCCCGCTTGGCATGCCGCGTGATGGACCGCCGGGCCGCCTCGATCTGCCGGTTTGTCACCCAGGCCGGCTCCAACGCCTTGAGCCCGTACTCGCCGAACAACAGGGCCGTCCCCCCCTTGGAGACGCCGCGCATCCGTCCCTTCTGCTGCTTGCGGTATTTGGTCTTCTTGGGCATCAACATCGGCGGCTCCTAGGAGGCGTCAGCGGTCGCGGCCTTGCGCCGGCGGCGCTCCCGTCCCTCGGGCACGGCCGGCCGCAAGCGCTTCTCCTCGACGGCCACTCCCGTCTCGGGCAGGACCTCTCCGTGGAAGATCCACGCCTTGACCCCGATCCGGCCGAACGTCGTCCGCGCCTCGGCCAGGCCGAACTCGATATCGGCCCGCAGCGTGTGCAACGGCACCCGCCCCTCGCGATACCATTCGGTGCGCGCGATTTCTGACCCCGCCAGCCGCCCCGAGACCATGACCTTGACCCCCTGCGCGCCCAACCGCATGGACGACTGCACTGCCTTCTTCAGGGCCCGCCGGAAGGCCACCCGTCGCTCCAGCTGGGCGGCAATGTTCTCCGCCACCAGCTGCGCGTCGGTCTCGGCCTTGCGCACCTCCGTGATATCCAGCTGGATCTCTCTCTTGGTCACGGCTGCCAGTTCCTGACGGAGCTTGTCGACCTCGGCCCCCTTGCGGCCGATGATGATCCCGGGCCGGGCCGCGTGGATGATGATCCGGAGCTGATTCGCCTTGCGCTCGAAATCGATACGGGAGATGCCGGCGTGGTACAGCCGCTCCTTGAGGTACCGGCGGATCTTGAGATCCTCGTGCAGCTGATTCGCATACGACCGGGAGGCAAACCAGCGCGACTTCCACGTCTTGATGTATCCTAACCGAAACCCCAGGGGATGCACCTTCTGGCCCATGACTCTCCCTTCGCCTATGAGGCCGGCCGTTCGTCGAGCACGATGGTGATATGGCTGGTGCGCTTCCGGATCGGGGTGGCCCTGCCCATGGCCCGGGGCGTCCACCGCTTCCACCGGGGTCCCTCATCGACGTAGGCGGCCTTCACGAAGAGCCGATCCACTTCCCGCACCCCGTGGTTGTGCTGGGCGTTGGCCATGGCGGATTGCAGCACCTTCCCGATCATCCGGGCCGCCCGTTTCGGGGTGAACCGGATGATGGCGAGCGCCTGCCGCACATCCCGGCCCCGGATAAGATCGATGACCAACCGGGCCTTCCGGGGTGGCACCCGACCGAATTTGAGGACCGCCCGCGTTTCCATCGCGTGCTACTTCAGCGCGGTGGACTTCGCCGTCGGTCCGCTGTGCGCCCGGAAGGTCCGGGTCGCGGCGAACTCGCCCAGCTTATGGCCCACCATATTTTCGGTCACGTAAATGGGGATGAACTTTTTCCCGTTATGGACGGCGAAGGTATGGCCGACAAACTCCGGGGTGATCGTGGAGCGCCGCGACCAGGTCTTGACGACCTTCCGATCCTGGGTCCGATTCATCTCCTCGACCTTCTGCATGAGCTTGGGGTCGACGTACGGCCCCTTCTTCAGCGATCGCCCCATCTTTCAGCTCCTGCTCCGATGCTGGCAAGCTAGCAGGCCGGAACGTCCCTAGGATACAGTAGAGCCTTCTCGCCGTTCATTACGTGCGCCGTGTGACGATGTCGCGATCCGAAAGCTTCCCCTTCTTGCGCGTCTTGTAGCCCTTGGTCGGCTTGCCCCAGGGGGTGCACGGATGTCTCCCGCCCGAACTCTTTCCCTCGCCGCCCCCCAACGGATGATCGTGCGGGTTCATGGCCACGCCGCGGACCGAGGGCCGGATCCCGAGCCAGCGGCTGCGACCTGCCTTCCCCACCGTGATATTCTCGTGCTCAAGGTGACCCACCTGGCCCAGCGTGGCCATGCAATCGATGTGGACCTTTCGCACTTCCCCCGACGGCAGCTTGAGCAACGCGCGATCCCCCTCCTTCGCCACCACCTGCGCCGCGGCCCCGGCGCTGCGGCACAGTTGTCCGCCCTTTCCCTGCCACAGCTCGATGTTGTGCACCACCGCGCCCATCGGGATCAGCCGAAGGGGAAGGGCGTTGCCGGGGTTCAGCTCCGCCTCCGGCCCGGACATGACCGCTGCTCCGACCTGCAGTCCCTCCGGCGCCAGGATGTACCGCTTCTCCCCATCCGCGTAGTGGAGCAGGGCGATCCGCGCCGACCGGTTTGGATCGTACTCGATGCTGGCCACGCGCGCCGGCACACCCGTCTTTCGCCGCTTGAAGTCGATGAGCCGGTATCGCCGTTTGTGGCCACCCCCCTTGTGACGGGTCGTGATGCGCCCGTGGGCATTCCGCCCTCCCGTGCTCGGTCGGGGGGCCAGCAGTCTCTTGGTCGGCCGTGCGTCGGTGAGCTCCTCGAAGCTGGACACCGACTGAAAGCGCCGGCCCGGTGACGTCGGCTTGTAGCTCTTCGTTCCCATTAGGCGCCTTCGAAGAACTCGATGGTGTGGCCCGCCTCGAGGGTCACGATAGCCTTCTTCCAATCGGGCGTCCGACCCGCAAAACGGCCGAGGCGTGTGACCCGCCCGCGCATCGCCATGGTGTGGACCGCGGTCACTTTGACGTTGAAGAGGGTCTCGACGGCCCGCTTGACCTCGAGCTTGTTCGCCCGTGGATCGACCTCGAAGCAGTACTTGTTCTGCTCTTTCAGCGCCGCGCCCTTCTCGGTCACGGCGGGTCGGCGGATGACAGCGTGTGGGTCCCTCATGGGGCTAACGTCTCCTCGAGCTTGACGAGTGCTTCGCGCGTGAAAAGGATCGCGTCCGCCCTGAGCACATCCTGGACGTTCATGCCCCGCACCGGCAGGATTTTCACCCCCGGCAGGTTCCGCGCGGACTTCTCCACGGCCTCCTCGCGTTCCGGCGTCACCACCAACACGCTCCCGGTAATCCCGAGCCCCCGGAGGAGCCCCTGGATCGCCTTCGTGCTCGGCCGATCGAGCGTCAGGTCCTCCACGACCTGTAGCGCACGCGCCGCCACCTTGGCCGACAGCACGCCCCGGAGGGCTTCCCGCCGCATCGCGCGGGGGACGCGGAAGCCCCACTCCTTTGGCTTCGGCCCGTGGATGATCCCGCCATGCCGCCACAGGGGAGACCGGATCGTCCCCGCCCGGGCGCGACCGGTCCCCTTCTGCTTCCACGGCTTCCGCCCGCCTCCGGAGACCTCCCCCCGGCCCTTCGTCGAGGCCGTCCCCTGTCGCCTCCTCGCCTGCTGCCAGCGCACCACTTCGTGCAGGAGGTGTGCCCGCACCGGCGCCCCAAAGACGGCCTCCGACAGCGCCACCTCGTCCACTTTTTCGTTCTGCAGGTTCACGACACTGAGAACCGGAGCCATCTGTGCTCCACGGGCGCCGTCACCGTGATCGCTCACGTTCCGCCGGGCGCCTCATTCGGACTTGGCGACTTTCTTGCCGGACGCGTCCGGCGGGCGCTCGACTCGCGCCCCTGTCCCCGTCTTCCGCACTGCGACGAGCCCCCCCTGCGGCCCGGGCAGCGCGCCACCGATCAGCAGGAGGTTGCGCCCCGGATCGGTCCGCACCACGCGGAGCCCCCGGATGGTCACCTGCACGCCCCCCATCCGTCCCGGCATGTGGTGTCCCTTGAAGACCCGGGACGGAAAGGACGACGCGCCGATGGAACCCGGCGCCCGGTAAAACATCGACCCGTGCGTCTTCGGTCCTCCGCGGTAGCCCCACCGCTTCACCCCACCCTGAAAGCCTCGCCCCTTCGAGGTCCCCGTCACCACGACTGCTTCGCCCTCGGCAAAGAGCTCCACGGTGAGCACCTGGCCCACGCCGTACGCAGCCGACGAGTCCAGCCGCATCTCTTTCAGGTGGCGCATCGGCGTCACCTTGGCTGCGGCGAAGTGGCCCCCGAGCGGCTTTGAGACCCGCTTCGGCTTCTCCGGCAGGTAGCCGATCTGAACCGCCTCATACCCGTCCCGCTCCCTCGTCCTCTTCCGGACGATGGTACAGGGGCCTGCCTCGACGACGGTGACGGGAATGACCCGCCCCTCCGCATCGTAGAGCTGGGTCATCCCGACCTTCCGACCCAGCAGACCGATCCCCATCCGCATGACAACCGTCCACCGTTCACGGTTCAACGTTCAACGGACCGCCGTCCACCTGGGAACGTTGCACGTCAAACGTCGAACACTAGAGTTTGATTTCGACGTCGACTCCGGCGGGCAGGTCCAACCGCATGAGGGCGTCCACCGTCTGCGGCGTCGGCCGCAGAATGTCCAAGAGACGAATATGAATGCGCATCTCGAACTGCTCCCGCGACTTCTTGTCCACGTGGGGCGAGCGCAGCACCGTATACCGGCTGATCTTGGTGGGGAGGGGAATAGGTCCCGCGACCCCGGCCCCCGTCCGCTCGGCGGTACTCACGATCTCCTTTGCGGACTGATCCAAAATCCGGTGATCGTACGCCTTCAGCCGTATCCGTATCCGCTGAGCGTCCACGCTTCTCCCCGCTATCCGCCGTCCGCCGCGCCGCTACTTCTCGATGGTGCTCACGACCCCCGCCCCCACGGTCTTGCCCCCTTCCCGGATGGCGAAGCGGAGCTCCTTCTCGAGCCCGATGGGCTGGATGAGCTCGATCTTGAGGCGGATGTTGTCCCCGGGCATGACCATCTCGACCCCCGCGGGCAGGCTCACCACCCCGGTGACGTCCGTCGTCCGGAAGTAGAACTGGGGCCGGTAGCCGGTGAAGAAGGGGGTGTGCCGCCCCCCCTCCTCCTTCGTGAGGATGTAGCTCTCCGCCTCGAAGACGGTGTGGGGGGTGATGGAGCCGGGCTTGGCGATGACCTGCCCCCGCTCCACCTCCTCCCGCTTCGTCCCCCGGAGCAGGAGGCCGACGTTGTCTCCCGCCTGGCCCTGGTCCAGCGTCTTCCGGAACATCTCGACCCCGGTGATGACCGTCTTCTGGGTCTCCCGCAGCCCCACGATCTCGACCTCCTCCCCGACCTTGATCACCCCGCGCTCGACCCGGCCGGTGACCACCGTCCCCCGGCCCGCGATGGTGAAGACGTCCTCGATCGGCATGAGGAAGGGCTTGTCGATGGGCCGGGGGGGGAGGGGGATGGAGCTATCCACCGCGGCCATGAGCTGGAAGAGGGCGCCGCACTGGGCGCACTTGCCGTCGCCGCAGCCGTGCTCCAGCGCCTTGAGCGCCGAGCCCCGGATGATGGGGATCTGGTCCCCCGGGAAGCCGTAGTGGGTGAGGAGTTCCCGCAGCTCGAGTTCCACGAGGTCGAGGAGCTCCGGGTCGTCCACCATGTCGACCTTGTTCAGGAAGACGACGAGGTGGGGGACGTTGACCTGCCGGGCGAGGAGGATGTGCTCCCGGGTCTGGGGCATCGGGCCGTCATTGGCCGCCACGACGAGGATCGCCCCGTCCATCTGGGCCGCCCCGGTGATCATGTTCTTGATGTAGTCGACGTGGCCGGGGCAGTCGACGTGGGCGTAGTGGCGCTTGGCCGTCTCGTACTCGACGTGGGAGATGGAGATGGTGATCCCCCGCTCCTTCTCCTCCGGGGCCTTGTCGATCTGGTCGAAGGGGACGAACTGGACCTGGGGGTTCTGGGCGTGCAGACACTTGGTGATGGCGGCCGTGAGCGTCGTCTTGCCATGGTCGATGTGGCCGATGGTCCCGACGTTGACGTGCTCCTTGGTCCGTGCGAATTTTTGCTTGGCCATGCCCAGTTCCTCCCGCCCCTACGCCGTCGAGCCCCGGCCGACGACCCGGCCGATGATCTCTTCGGCGAGGCTCGCCGGCAACGGCTCGTAGCGCGCGAACTGCATCGTGTACGTCGCCCGGCCTTGCGTGGCCGACCTCAGATCCGTCGCATACCCGAACATGGTCGCCAGTGGCGCCTCCGCGCGCACCACGTGGGCCGCGGGCCGCATTTCGACGCCGACAACGCGGCCGCGCCGCGCGTTCAGATCGCCGATCACCTCGCCGAGATACTCCTCCGGCGCCACCACATCCACCTGCATGATCGGCTCGAGGAGAATGGGGTCGCCCTGGCGCACCGCCTCCTTGAACGCCATGGATCCCGCAATCTTGAAGGCCATATCGGAGGAGTCCACCTCGTGATAGGAACCGTCGACGAGCTTCACCTTGACGTCCACGACGGGATATCCGGCCAGGACCCCGCTCCCGGCCGCCTCCCGGACCCCTTTCTCGACCGCCGGGATGAACTCCCGGGGGATCACCCCGCCCGCGATCTTGCCCTCGAACTGCAGCCCCTCGCCCGGCTTGAGGGGATCGACCTGCATCACCACATGGCCGTACTGCCCCCGGCCCCCGGTCTGGCGGATGAATTTCTTGTCGACCTCCACGGGGCGCGTGATGGTTTCGCGGTAGGCCACCTGCGGTCGCCCGACGTTGGCCTCGACCCTGAACTCCCTCAGGAGGCGATCCACGATGATCTCGAGGTGCAGCTCCCCCATGCCAGAGATGATGGTCTGCCCGGTCTCCTCGTCCACCCGCATGAGGAAGGTAGGATCCTCGTTGGCGAGCGCCTGGAGCGCCGTGGAGAGCCGGTCGGCGCCTTCCTTGGTCTTCGGCTCGATGGCCACCGACAGCACCGGGGCGGGGAACTCGATAGCCTCGAGGAGGATCGGGTGGGCCTCGTCGCAGAGCGTGTCGCCGGTCCGCGTATGCTTCAACCCGACGGCGGCGGCGATGTTCCCCGCCTGCACGCTCTTGACCTCCTCCCGCTTGTTGGCGTGCATCCGGAGGAGCCGGCCGATCCGCTCGCGGGTGTCCCGCGTGGGGTTATGGACGTAGGATCCCGATTCGATCGTCCCCGAGTAGACGCGGAAGAAGCAGAGCTGGCCGACATAGGGGTCGCTCATGATCTTGAAGGCCAACGCGGCCACCGCTTCCGTGTCGAGCGGCGCGCGCCGCTCCTCTTTGCCCGTCTTGGGATTCACGCCGGTGACCGGTGGCAGATCCGCGGGCGAGGGGAGAAAGTCCACGACCGCGTCGAGCAAGGGCTGCACCCCTTTGTTCCGGAAGGCCGCCCCGCAGAGGACCGGTGTCACCTTCAGGGCCAGGGTCGCCTTGCGAATCGCCGCCCGGATCTCCTCCTCCGAGATCTGTCCGCCTTCAACATACTTCTTGAGGAGGGATTCGTCCTGCTCCGCGACCGCCTCGAGGAGCTTCTCCCGGTACTGCAGGGCCCGATCGGTTAACGCCGCCGGGATCTCCTGCATCTGGATCCGGGCGCCGAGGGTCTCCTCCTCCCACACGACGGCCTGCATGCGGATCAGGTCGATGATCCCGGCAAAATCGGCCTCCTGCCCGAGCGGGAGCTGCAGCGGGACCGGCGAGGCCCCCAGGCGCTCGGCGATGGACGTCAGCGACATGAAGAAGTCCGCCCCCACGCGGTCCATCTTGTTGATGAAGGCGACCCGCGGCACGTGGTACTTGTCCGCCTGGCGCCAGACCGTCTCCGACTGCGGCTCGACCCCGGAGACGGCATCAAAGACGATCACGGCCCCGTCCAGCACCCGGAGCGACCGTTCCACCTCGACGGTGAAGTCGACGTGGCCGGGCGTATCGATGATGTTGATCTGATGATCGCGCCAGAAGCAGGTGGTGGAGGCGGCGGTGATGGTGATCCCGCGCTCCTTCTCCTGCTCCATCCAGTCCATCTCTGTGGACCCGGCATCCACCTCCCCCATCCGATGCGTCCGCCCGGTGTAGTAGAGGATCCGTTCGGTGGTGGTGGTCTTGCCCGCATCGATGTGGGCCATAATGCCGATGTTCCGAATGTGCTCCTTGGAGACCTTGACCGTCACCGTCTGCTCGCTCCGTTGTCCTTCAGCATGGATGCCCGCGCGCGATGCCGGCGCGCCGACCGCCGGGAGGGGGACTGTTACCACCGGTAATGGGCGAAGGCCTTGTTGGCCTCGGCCATACGATGCGTGTCTTCCTTCTTCTTGACAGCCGTTCCGCGATTGCTGGCGGCTTCGATCAGCTCAGCCGCGAGGCGTTCCTGCATGGTCTTCTCCGACCGGTCGCGGGCGTAGCCGATCAACCAGCGGAAAGCGAGGGAGAGCCGCCGGTCGGCCCGGACCTCGACGGGGACCTGATACGTCGCCCCCCCGACCCGTCGGGACTTGACCTGCACCATCGGTTTCACGTTATCCAGCGCCTGCTTGAAGACCGCGAGCGGATCGGACTTCATCCGCCCCTCGATGATCCCCATGGCCCCGTAAAAGATTCGCTCCGCCAGCGATTTCTTCCCGAGGCCCATCATGCAGTTGATGAATTTGGCCACCACCCGGTTGTTGTACACCGGATCGGGAAGAATCTCTCGCTTCTCCGCGACGCGTCGCCTTGGCATCCGAACTCCCTCACCCGCCTTCCGAAACGAAAAGCGGCACCGAGGGTTAGGGGGAGAGGAACCTCAGTGCCGTCTTCGGTCAACTCGACTTGGGACGCTTGGCCCCGTACCGGGAACGCCCCTGCCGCCGATCCTGGACCCCCGCCGCGTCCAGGGTCCCTCGGATCACGTGATACCGGACACCGGGAAGATCTTTCACCCGTCCTCCGCGGATCAGCACAATGGAGTGCTCCTGCAAGTTGTGCCCGATGCCCGGAATGTAGGTGGTGACCTCAATGCCGTTGGTCAACCGCACCCGCGCCACCTTCCGAAGGGCGGAGTTGGGCTTCTTCGGGGTGGTGGTGTACACGCGGACACAGACCCCCCGCTTCTGGGGCGATCCTTGGAGCGCAGGAGCCTTCTCCTTCTTGTGAATCTCCTGTCGCCCTTTGCGAAGCAGCTGGTTAATCGTCGGCACCGACAGTCCTCCGCACAACCTCTCCGACTCTCCAAAACGCTAAATTGTGGTCGATAAGCCTCGGATTGTCAAGGAATTTCTGGCGCTCCCGCCCCCCGTCAGATGTCGGCCTCCATCGGCTCCACCGTGGCGGTCCCCTCTTCGGGCGCCTGCGGGCTCTCCTTGGCTTGTGCCGGCACTTCCGGCACCCGGATGTCCGTCTCGCGATACCACGCCATCCCAGTGCCGGCCGGAATCAGGCGGCCCATGATGACGTTCTCCTTCAACCCCCGGAGCTCGTCCCGGGCCCCATTGATGGCCGCCTCGGTGAGGACCTTGGTGGTTTCCTGGAACGACGCCGCAGAGATGAAGCTGTCGGTCGAGAGCGAGGCCTTCGTGATCCCCAGGAGGAGGGGCTTGGCGGTGGCAGGCGCGCCCCCGGCCGTGAGCACCCGCTGGTTCTCCTCGAGGAAGACGTATTTGTCGGCATGTTCCCCCACGAGGAAGATGGTGTCGCCCACCGTCTCGATCCGGACCCGCTTCAGCATCTGGCGGACAATCACCTCGATATGCTTGTCGTTGATGTTGACCCCCTGGAGGCGATAGACCTCCTGGACCTCGTTCAGCAGGTAGCGCTGCAGCTCCTGATCTCCGAGGACATCCAGGATATCGTGGGGATTGATGGGCCCGTCCATGAGCGGGTCGCCCGCCCGGATCTCGTCCCCCTCCAGCAGGTTGATATGCTTCCCCCGGGGGATCAGATACTCCTTGCTCTCGCCGTTCTCCGCCTCGATGACCATCTTGCGCATCCCTTTGCTCATCCCCGCGAACTTCACCCGGCCGTCGATCTCCGAGATCACCGCGGCCTCCCGCGGGCGACGCGCCTCGAAGAGCTCCGCGACGCGCGGCAGGCCTCCGGTGATGTCCTTCGTCTTCGTGGTCTCCCGGGGGATCTTGGCAATGGTATCCCCGGCAGCGAGTGCCTGGCCATCCTGCACCATGAGGTGGGCCCCCACCGGCAGGAGGGTACGAAACACGGTGACCCCCTTGTCGTCCTTCACCGAGATCCGCGGCTGGAGCTCTTCCTTGCCGTGCTCGACGATGACGCGCTGGGCCAGCCCCGTGACCTCGTCGACCTCCTCCTTCATGGTCACGCCTTCGATGACATCCTTGACCACCACGCGCCCCGCCGCCTCGGAGAGGATCACCGAGGTAAAGGGGTCCCACTCGGCGAGCGTCGTGCCGGGCTCGACATGCTGGCCGTCGCGCACCTTGCCCCGCGCCCCGTAGACCACCTGGTAGGTCTCCTTCTTTCGCCCCTTGTCGTCCACGATCGCTAGCATTCCATTCCGGTTCATCACCACCAGGTCCCCGGCCGCATTGGTGACCGACCGGAGGTTCTGGAACTGCACCGTGCCGGCAAACTTATTCTCCAGCGTGGTCTGCTCCGCGAGCCGCGTGGCGGTCCCGCCGATGTGGAAGGTCCGCATGGTAAGCTGCGTCCCCGGCTCACCGATCGACTGCGCCGCAAGGACGCCGACGGCCTCGCCGAGCTCCACCATCTGACCGGTCGCCAGATGCCGGCCGTAGCACCTGATGCACACCCCGCGCCTCGCCTCGCACGTGAGCACCGACCGAATCTTCACCCGATCGATGCCCGACTCCTCGATGCGGGCCGCCAGCGGTTCCGTGACCTCCTTGTTGGCCTCGAGGATCGTCTCGCCGGTGAACGGGTCGATGACATCATCCAGCGCCACGCGACCCAGGATCCGGTCCCGGAGGGGCTGGATGATCTCGCCCGCCTCGACGAGCGCCGTGACCCAGATCCCGTTGGGGGTGCCGCAGTCCCTCTCGGTCACCAGGACATCCTGGGCCACATCCACCAACCGCCGGGTGAGATACCCGGAGTCGGCCGTCTTCAACGCGGTATCGGCCAATCCCTTGCGGGCGCCGTGGGTCGAGATGAAATACTGCAGGACGGTCAGCCCCTCCCGGAAGTTGCTCGTGATGGGGGTTTCGATGATCTCGCCGGAGGGCTTGGCCATCAGGCCGCGCATACCGGCCAGCTGTCGGATCTGCTGTTTGCTCCCGCGCGCCCCCGAGTCGGCCATCATGAAGACCGGATTGAACTCGCCGTCCTTCATGCCCTCGATCTCGCGGAAGAGCTCGTCCGAGACCCGTTCCGAGACCTGGGTCCAGATGTCGATGATCTTGTTGTACCGCTCCCCCTTGGTGATCAGACCGTCCAGGTATTCCTGCTCGATCTTGATCACTTCCTTCCGGGCCGCTTCGATGATCTCTTCTTTCTTGGAGGGCACGTGCAGATCGTCGATGCCGATGGAGATGCCGGCGAGGGTGGCGTACCGGAAGCCAAGATCCTTCAGGTTGTCCAGGAGTTTCACCGTCTCTGCATTGCCCAGGATGTACGAGCACTGCGAGACCAGCCGGGTCAGCTCCCGTTTGTTCATCTCCTGATTGATGAGTCGGAGCCGAGGCGGGAGGATCTCGTTCAAGAGGACCCGCCCCACGGTCGTGTCGATCATCTCCCCATCCCAGCGCAACTTGATCCGCGCCAGGAGGCCCACTTCTTCGGCGTCGTAGGCGCAGCGAGCCTCCTCCATGGACCCGAAGACCTTGCCTTCCCCCTTTTCTCCCGCGCGCGCCTTCGTGAGGTAGTACAGGCCGAGCACGATGTCCTGACTCGGAGCCGCCAGCGGCATCCCGTTGGCCGGCGAGAGGATGTTGTGGGGCGCCCACATGAGCACCCGTGCCTCAAGCTGCGCCTCGAAGGAGAGGGGGACATGCACGGCCATCTGGTCCCCGTCGAAGTCGGCGTTGAAGGCGGCGCACACGAGGGGATGAATCTTGATGGCCTCGCCTTCGACCAGGATCGGCTCGAAGGACTGAATGCCGAGCCGATGCAACGTCGGAGCGCGGTTCAACAGGACGGGATGTTCGCGGATCACCTCTTCGAGGGCATCCCACACCCCGGGCCCCTGCTTCTCGACCAGCTTCTTCACGCTCTTGATGGTGGTGACACTCTCGTGGAGCTGCAGCAGCCGGCGGAAGACGAACGGCTTGAAGAGCTCCAGGGCCATCTTCTTGGGGAGACCGCACTGGTGGAGCTTCAGCTCCGGGCCGACCACGATCACGGAGCGGCCGGAGTAGTCGACGCGCTTCCCCAGGAGGTTCTGCCGAAACCGCCCCTGCTTCCCCTTGAGCATGTCGGACAGCGATTTCAGCGGGCGGTTGTTCTGGCCCTTCAGCGCCCGCCCCCGTCGGCCGTTGTCGAAGAGGGCGTCCACCGCCTCCTGCAGCATCCGCTTCTCGTTGCGGATGATGATATCGGGGGCCTTGAGCTCCATGAGACGCTTCAGACGGTTGTTCCGGTTGATGACGCGCCGATAGAGGTCATTGAGGTCCGACGTGGCAAAGCGCCCGCCGTCCAGCGGGACGAGGGGCCGCAGTTCGGGCGGTAGGACCGGGATCACCTCGAGGACCATCCACTCGGGCTTGTTCCCCGACGTGAGAAAGGCCTCGAGGATCCGGAGGCGCTTCACGATCCTCTTCCGGGTCTGCTGGGAGTTCTCCCGCAGCATCTGGTCCTTGAGCTCCCTGTCCAGCTTGCCGATGTCCAGCCGCCTGAGCAGGGTCCGAATCGCCTCGGCCCCGATCTCCGCCTTGAAACCGTCTCCGTACTTCTCCTGCAGCTGCCGGTATCGCTCCTCGTTGAGGAGCTCCTTGAGTTTCAGCGGCGTGTTCCCCGGGTCCACCACCACGTGCTCTTCGAAGTAGAGGACCTTCTCCAGGTCCCGCAGGGACATGTCGAGGAGATAGCCGATGCGGGAGGGAATCGATTTGAAGAACCAGATGTGTACCACGGGCGAGGCCAGCTCGATGTGGCCCAGGCGCTGGCGTCGCACCTTGGACCGGATGACCTCGACCCCACACTTGTCGCACACCACGTTCCGGTGTTTGATCCCCTTGAATTTCCCGCAGTTGCACTCCCAGTCCTTGGTCGGGCCGAAGATCTTGGCGCAGAAGAGCCCGTCCCGCTCCGGTTTGAAGGTCCGGTAATTGATCGTCTCCGGCTTCTTGACCTCGCCGTGCGACCACGACCGGATCTTCTCCGGCGACGCCAACCCAATCCGGATGGCCTTGAAGCTCGTCGGGTCGATGGGTTTCTCGTCGAAAAACCCGAAAAACTTATCCACGTGCCCCTCCTCCCTCTTCGAGCCCCTGGCTCACTTCTTGTCCACGATCAGATCCACGTCGAGCGCGAGACTCTGGAGCTCCTTGACCAGCACATTGAACGACTCCGGCAGCCCCGGCTCGAGCGTGCAGTCACCCTTGACGATCGATTCGTACATCTTCGTGCGGCCGACCACATCATCCGACTTGACCGTCAGGATCTCCTGCAGTGTGTAGGCGGCCCCGTACGCCTCGAGCGCCCAGACCTCCATCTCCCCGAAGCGCTGCCCGCCGAACTGCGCTTTCCCTCCGAGCGGCTGTTGCGTGACGAGGGAATAGGGGCCGATGGACCGGGCATGGATCTTATCCTCAACCAGATGCGCCAGCTTCATAAGGTACAGGTACCCCGCGGTGACCGGCTGATGGAACGGCCTCCCCGTCCGCCCGTCGTACAGGGCCGTCTTGCCGGACACGGGGAGACCGGCCTTCTTGAGCAGGTCCTTGATCTCCTTCTCCGAGGGCCCGTCGAAGACCGGCGCATCGACCTTGAGGCCGAGCGCCTGCGCCGCCCACCCCAGGTGCGTTTCCAGGATCTGCCCGACGTTCATTCGGGACGGCACCCCCAACGGATTGAGGACCACCTCGACGGGGGTCCCGTCCGGCAGATACGGCATGTCCTCTTCGGGGAGGATCTTGGAGATCACTCCCTTATTCCCGTGCCGGCCGGCCATCTTATCCCCGACAGCCAGCTTGCGCTTCATCGCCACATAGACCTTGACCATCTTGAAGACGCCCGGCGCCAGCTCATCCCCCTTCCGGAGCCGGGCAATGCGGTTATCGAGAAGGGTCTGAAGGACGTGGATCTGGTTGTCCGCCCCCGTCACGATCCGCTCGACTCGCTGCGCCGTCGCCTCGTCGAGCGCCTTGCCGATCTCCTGGAGCTCCTCCGCGGCGAACGTACCGAGCAGTTCCTCCGTCAGCTTCTTGCGTTTCGGGACCAGTACCTTCCGGCTCCCTTTCACCTTGACATCTTTCCCCACGATGCGGCCGGTGCAGAGCTCCCGGATCCGCCGGTCTCGCTCTTTACCGATGATGGCGATCTCGTCGTCAAAGTCCTTCTGGAGTCGGGCGACCTCTTCGTCCTCGATCGACTTGGCCCGCTCGTCTTTGTCCACGCCCTTCCGCGAGAAGACCTTGACTCCCACCACCGTGCCCTGGATCCCCGGGGGGACGTAGAGCGAGGCGTCGCGGACATCCTCCGCCTTCTCGCCGAAGATGGCCCGCAGGAGCCGCTCCTCGGGGGTCAGGACGGTCTCCCCCTTGGGCGTGACTTTCCCGACCAGGATATCCCCGGGCCGCACCTCGGCCCCGATCCGGATGATCCCGCTCTCGTCCAGGTCTTTGAGTGCCTCCTCGCCCACGTTGGGGATATCCCGCGTGATCTCCTCCTTGCCGAGCTTGGTATCCCGGGCCTCGACCTCGAACTCCTCGATGTGAATCGAGGTGAACCGGTCGTCCTTGACCAGGCGCTCGCTGATCAGGACCGCATCCTCGAAGTTGTAGCCGCCCCAGGGCATGAAGGCGACCAGGACGTTCTGCCCGAGCGCCAGCTCCCCGTGGTGGGTCGCCGGGCCATCGGCAATGACCTGGTTTTTCTTCACCCGCTGGCCCACGGTTACGACCGGCTTCTGGTTGATGCAGGTGTTCTGGTTGCTCCGCTCGAACTTCAGGAGCGTGTAGATATCGACGTTCGGCACCTTGAGCTGCTCGTCCCGATCCGCATCCACCCGAATGATGATCCGGTTCGCCGAGACGGACTCCACCACGCCGGATCGCCGGGCCGTCAACACCGCCCCGGAGTCCTGCGCCGTCACAAACTCCATGCCGGTCCCCACAATGGGGGCCGTGGGGCGGAGCAAGGGGACGGCCTGGCGCTGCATGTTGGCCCCCATGAGGGCCCGGTTGGCGTCATCATGCTCCAGGAAGGGGATCAGGGCGCTCGAGACCCCGACGAGCTGCTTGGGGGAGACATCCATGTACGCCACTTGTTCCCGCGGGGCCATGATGAAGTTGCCGCCGGAACGGGCCTGCACCCGGTCGTTCACGAAGCGCCCGCGGGCATCCAGCGGCGCGTTGGCCTGGGCGATGATGAACCGCTCGTCCACGTCGGCCGTCAGGTACTCGATCTCGTCCGTGACCCGACCCTCGCGGACCTTCCGGTACGGCGTCTCGATGAACCCGAACTCGTTGACCCGGGCATAGGTGGAGAGGGAGGAGATCAAGCCGACGTTGGGCCCCTCCGGTGTCTCGATGGGACACATCCGGCCGCAGTGGGTCGGGTGCACGTCCCGCACCTCGAATCCGGCCCGCTCCCGCGACAGCCCTCCGGGCCCCAGGGCGGACAGGCGGCGCTTGTGGGTGAGTTCGGCAAGCGGGTTCGTCTGGTCCATAAACTGGGAGAGTTGCGAGGAGCCGAAGAACTCCTTCAGCGCGGCGGTCACGGGCTTGGCGTTCACCAGGTCGTGGGGCATCAAGGTTTCCACTTCCTGGGTGCTCATCCGCTCCCGCACCGCTCGCTCCATCCGCGCGAGGCCGATGCGGAACTGCTCCTCGAGCAGTTCGCCGGCCGAACGGACCCGGCGGTTCCCCAGATGATCGATGTCATCCGCCTGCCCCTCGCCGTGCTTCAAATTGAGCAGGTACCGCATCACCGCCACGATGTCCTCCTTTTGCAGGATCCGGACGTCGCGCGGCGTGTTCATCCCCAGTTTGCTGTTGAGCTTATACCGACCCACCTTCGAGAGGTCGTACCGGCGTGGGTTGAAGAACATATTGTGCAGGAGCGCCCGCGCGCTCTCCAGCGTGGGCGGATCGCCCGGGCGCATCCGGCGGTAGATCTCTACCAGGGCGTTCTCCTCCGCCTTTGTCGTATCCCGGAGAAGGGTCTCGCGGATCTCAAAGGTCTCGCGTTCGTCCGTGCTCCGCAACAGCTGGATCTTCCCCACCTCGCGCTCGACGAACCGCCCCAGCATCGCTTCCGTCACCTGCTGCGCGCACTCCGCGAGGACCTCGCCCGTCTTGGGATCGACCACATCGACGGCCACCACCCGCCCGACGATGTCTTCCCGGTAGATCGGCACCTCTTTCACGCGGGCGGACTGGAGCCTCTTGACGATCGCCGCTGCAATCCGCTTCCCCCGCTGCAGGATGACCTCTTTCCCCTTCGGTTCGACGAGATCCTTGGCCGCTCGCCACCCGGCGCTCGCCCCCTCCAGGACCGCCTCCCGGCTCCCCTCGAAGCGGACCGTGTCCCGCTCGTAGAAGAGGGCCAGGATCGCCTCGTTGGATCCGTAGCCGATGGCCCGGAGCAGGATGGTGACGAGAAACTTCCGCCGGCGATCGACCCGCACGTGCAGGACATCGTGGGTGTCGAATTCGAATTCGAGCCACGACCCGCGGTTCGGGATCAGCCGGGCGTGGTAGATCACCTTCCCGCCGCTGTGGGTCTTCCCCCGATCGTGATCGAAGAAGGCGCCGGGGGAGCGGTGAAGCTGGCTCACCACCACCCGCTCCGTCCCGTTGATGATGAACGTCCCGTGCTCGCTCATCACGGGCATCTCCCCCAGATACACCTCCTGCTCCTTCACATCCCGGATGCCCCGCGTCCCGTTGCCCGCTTTGTCCCAGACCACGAGCCGCAGGGTGACCTTCAAGGGAACCGAGAAGGTCATCCCCTTTTCCCGACACTCCTCCGGGGTGTACTTCGGTTCGCCGAAGTCGTACTTCACGAACTCGAGAGAGGCGGAATCCTCGTAATCGCTGATCGGGAAGATGCTCGTAAAGACGCCCTGGAGTCCCATGTCCTCCCGCCGCTCCGGTGGGCTCTCCTGCTGCAGGAACTGCACGAAAGACCCCCGCTGAATCTCGATGAGATTGGGAATGGCGATGATCTCAGGAAACTTGGCGAAACTGATCCGCCGCTCAGGGTCCCTGGTCTTTGGCACCGCCATGCTGCTTCGTCCTCCTCCCGCTCACGGCCACCACGCCTCCCCCGAATCGGCGGAGGCCACTCTGGGGTTCCGGTCTCACCGCTGTGGTGAGCGCCGCCCCGCTACTTGATCTCGACGCCCGCCCCGGCTGCCTCCAGCTTGGCCTTGATCTCCTGAGCCTCCTGCTTGGAGACCCCTTCCTTCACCGGCTTCGGTGCGCCGTCGACCAGGTCCTTCGCCTCCTTGAGCCCCAGCCCGGTGAGCGCCCGCACCTCCTTGATGACCTGGATCTTCTTCTCGCCGATACTGGCGAGGACCACGGTAAACTCGGTCTTCTCCTCGGCCGGCGCAGCGGCGGCCGCCGCTGGCGCCCCTGCCCCCACCGCGGCCGGCGCCGCCACCGCGGCGGCGGAGATGCCGTACTTCGTCTCGAGCGCCTTGACCGCCTCGTGCAGCTCCCGGACCGTCCATGCATCAATGGATTCGATGAAATCCTGGACCGTCACCTTTGCCATGGAATCCTCCTCTGCGTCCGATATGCGGGCCCTGGCCCGCTGCCCGGATTACCTTCCGCTCCGCTCTCGCTTCTGCCGCGCCTGATCCAGGCAGATCATGAACCCCCGGAGTGGCCCGGAGAGGACGGCACCGCATCGGCCCAGCGGAGCCACCATGAGCCCCAACAGGCGGGCCACGAGGACCTCCCGGGGGGGAAGCTCCGCCATGGCCAGGACCTCCTCTCGAGGGAGGATCCGGCCACCCACCAGCCCCGCCTTGACCTGAAGGACCGGCGTCCGCTTCGAGAACGCCGATAGGATCTTGGCCGTCGCCACCGGATCCCCGGAGGCGAAGGCGACGGCCGTGGGCCCCGCAAGATACGGCGTGAGCCCCTGGATCCCCAGTTCGTCCGCCGCCCGCCGGGTGAGGCTGTTCTTCACGACGCGGTACTCGGCCGCACCTTCTCGGAGCGCCTGGCGCAGCTCCGTGATCTCCGCGACGGTGAGTCCCCGATACTCGGTGAGGATCACGCTCTTGGCGCTCCGCAGGCGTTCCTTGAGCCGCTCGACCGCCTCGATCCGCGCCTGCCGCTTCGCCGAAACCCGATTCATCATCCCTGCCCTTTCTCGTCCCGCTGGTCCGGGGTTCACGCCTTGTCCAGACTCGCGACGGCGTCCACGTCGACCCGGACGGAGGGGCTCATCGTGGCGGAGAGCGCCACTCCCTTCAGAAACTTGCCCTTGCTGCTCGCCGGCTTCGCCCGCAGGAGTGCCTCGAGGAGGACCGTGGCGTTCTCCAGCAGTTGCTCCTCCGAAAAGGACGCCTTGCCAAAGGGGGCGTGGATGATGCCGGCCTTGTCCACCCGATACTCGATCTTCCCCGCCTTGAACTCCTTCACGGCTCGCGCGATGTCGAAGGTGACCGTCCCGGTCTTGGGGTTCGGCATGAGCCCGCGGGGCCCCAGGATCTTCCCCAGCTTCCCCACCTGACCCATGACATCCGGGGTGGCAATGGCCCGATCAAACTCCAGCCATCCCTGTTGGATCTTCTCGATGAGATCCTCGCACCCGACGACATCGGCCCCCGCGTCCCTCGCCTCTTTCTCTTTCTCCCCCTTGGTGAAGACCAGGAGCCGGATAGACTGGCCGGTCCCATGCGGCAGGACGACCGTCCCCCGAACCAGCTGGTCCGCCTTCCGCGGGTCCACGCCGAGGCGGACCGCCATCTCGACCGTCTCGTTGAATTTCGCCGACGCGACGGACTTGAGCACCGCGATCGCCTTGCGGAGCTCGACCGGCTGCGGCGCCTGCTCGGCCACCACCGTCTTTGCCTTCACAAACCGCTTTGATTGCCCCACGCTCTCGGCCTCCGCTGTCCAGTCAGCTCTCGCGTCACCCCACGCCGTTCAACGTGCAACGTTCAACGTTGAACTTCGAACGTCGAACGCTTCCCAACACCCCAGACCCGACACCGACACCTGAAACCCCTGCCGCTATGGGACGACCTCGATCCCCATGCTCCGGGCCGTCCCTTCGATGATCCGGACCGCCGCACCCAGCGAATTGGCGTTGAGGTCCTTGAGTTTCGTCTTGGCGATCTCTTCCACCTGGGCCCGCGTCACCTTCCCCACCTTGATCCGGTTCGGCTCCTTCGAGGCCTGGGCGATCCCCGCCGCCTGTTTCAGCAGCACCGCGGCCGGCGGCGTTTTGGTGACGAAGGTGAAGGAGCGATCGCCATAGATCGTAATCACCGCGGGGATGATCAACCCCTCCTGGTGCTGCGTCTTGGCGTTGAAGGCCTTGCAGAACTCCATGATGTTGACGCCGTGCTGGCCCAGCGCCGGACCCACCGGGGGAGACGGATTCGCCTTTCCCGCAGGCACCTGCAGCTTGACCACCGCTACGACCTTCTTCGCCATTGTCTCTCCGCATCCAGCCCCCGGAAATCCGGCAGGCCGGCATGGTCCTATTTACAACCCTGTAACCCTGCAACCCTGTAACCCTGCAACTTTCTCACCCTCACCCTCAGACCTTCTCCACCTGCAGGAACTCGAGATCCACCGGGGTGGGCCGCCCGAAGATGCTCACCATCACCTTGAGCCGCCCCTTCTCGGGCCTGATCTCTTCCACGAGGCCGGTGAAGTTGGTGAACGGCCCGTCAATGACCCGGACCGCCTCCCCGCGCATGAATTGGACGCGGTGCCGCGGCTTCTCGGTCCCTTCCTCTACCTGCTGGCGGATCTGCGCGACTTCCCCCTCGGGGATGGGCGTCGGTCGGGTCCCGGGCCCGACAAACCCGGTCACCTTCGGCGTGCTCCGCACCAGATACCAGAGATCGTCCGACATTTCCATGCGAATCAGGAGATAGCCGGGGAAGAACTTCCGGGAGGCAATTCGCTTCTTCCCCTTCTTGAGCTCCACCACGTCCTCGGTGGGGATCAGGATCTCCGAGATCTTGTCCTTAAAGCCCAGGGCGGTCGCCCGCTGCTCGATGCTCGCCTTGACCTTGCTCTCGAACCCCGAGTAGGTGTGGACGACGTACCAGCGCTGCTCTTGTTGCTCCGTAGTGACCATGGTGACCATCCCCTATCACCGTAGGATGGCCGACATGATCCGCTGCAGAATCACGTCGACCAGTCCCAGAAAAAATGAAACGATAAAAACAGACACGATGACGACGGCCGTTGAGCCGATGACTCCCTTGCGCGGCGGCCAGATGACCTTGGCGAGTTCGGCCCGCACCTCTTTGAAGAACCGGGTGGCCTTCTCGATCCACTCCCGCATCAACGTCCTTCGTTCACCGTTCATGGTGCAAGGGTGACTGCGGACCCTCTCGTACCCCTACTCTGAACCCTGAACGATGACCCGTGAACTATACTGGCAGGCCAGGAGGGACTCGAACCCCCAACCGCCGGTTTTGGAGACCGGTGCTCTGCCATTGAGCTACTGGCCTTCACTACTGGCAATCCCGCCGTGCCGGATGCCAACGCCCCTCAGCCGACCCGATTTTTCGCCCCGCGGCGAAACGCTTCGGAGGCTGCGTCCCCCCACCTCCCCAACCCCCGCTATTTCACTTCCTTGTGGGCGGTGTGTTTCCGGCACCACCGACAGTACTTTTTCCGCTCCAATCGGTCGGGAGTCGTCTTCTTATTCTTGGTGGTCGAATAGTTCCGGCGCTTGCAATCCGCGCAGGCCATGTCGATGATCTCGCGCATCCGTGCTCCGCACGCCTCGCTCAGCCGTTACCCGTCCGCCGCGCCGCTACTTCTCGATGGTGCTCACGACCCCCGCCCCCACGGTCTTGCCCCCTTCCCGGATGGCGAAGCGGAGCTCCTTCTCGAGCCCGATGGGCTGGATGAGCTCGATCTTGAGGCGGATGTTGTCCCCGGGCATGACCATCTCGACCCCCGCGGGCAGGCTCACCACCCCGGTGACGTCCGTCGTCCGGAAGTAGAACTGGGGCCGGTAGCCGGTGAAGAAGGGGGTGTGCCGCCCCCCCTCCTCCTTCGTGAGGATGTAGCTCTCCGCCTCGAAGACGGTGTGGGGGGTGATGGAGCCGGGCTTGGCGATGACCTGCCCCCGCTCCACCTCCTCCCGCTTCGTCCCCCGGAGCAGGAGGCCGACGTTGTCTCCCGCCTGGCCCTGGTCCAGCGTCTTCCGGAACATCTCGACCCCGGTGATGACCGTCTTCTGGGTCTCCCGCAGCCCCACGATCTCGACCTCCTCCCCGACCTTGATCACCCCGCGCTCGACCCGGCCGGTGACCACCGTCCCCCGGCCCGCGATGGTGAAGACGTCCTCGATCGGCATGAGGAAGGGCTTGTCGATGGGCCGGGGGGGGAGGGGGATGGAGCTATCCACCGCGGCCATGAGCTGGAAGAGGGCGCCGCACTGGGCGCACTTGCCGTCGCCGCAGCCGTGCTCCAGCGCCTTGAGCGCCGAGCCCCGGATGATGGGGATCTGGTCCCCCGGGAAGCCGTAGTGGGTGAGGAGTTCCCGCAGCTCGAGTTCCACGAGGTCGAGGAGCTCCGGGTCGTCCACCATGTCGACCTTGTTCAGGAAGACGACGAGGTGGGGGACGTTGACCTGCCGGGCGAGGAGGATGTGCTCCCGGGTCTGGGGCATCGGGCCGTCATTGGCCGCCACGACGAGGATCGCCCCGTCCATCTGGGCCGCCCCGGTGATCATGTTCTTGATGTAGTCGACGTGGCCGGGGCAGTCGACGTGGGCGTAGTGGCGCTTGGCCGTCTCGTACTCGACGTGGGAGATGGAGATGGTGATCCCCCGCTCCTTCTCCTCCGGGGCCTTGTCGATCTGGTCGAAGGGGACGAACTGGACCTGGGGGTTCTGGGCGTGCAGACACTTGGTGATGGCGGCCGTGAGCGTCGTCTTGCCATGGTCGATGTGGCCGATGGTCCCGACGTTGACGTGCTCCTTGGTCCGTGCGAATTTTTGCTTGGCCACGGGTGATCCCTCCCTTCCCGCCTGCGTCTCCACCCTCAGATCCTGGAGCCCACGACCAGGATTGAACTGGTGACCTCGTCCTTACCAAGGACGCGCTCTGCCAACTGAGCTACGTGGGCCCCAACACGATTCCGATGGTGAGGTATCCGCCGCGGCCGGGCACATGGCCGCCCCGGTCCCCCGGCGTCCCCTCATCCGGCATTCAGTTGCCCTTAGAGAGCTCCACGACCCACTCGCGCTCGAATTCTCCCAGGGTGAGCCGCGTGGACTCCCGCAGCGCTCCGTCGAGCGAGGCGCCCTCGCCGAGCCGTCGCAGGAGCCGCTGGGCATCCCACAGGCCCCACCGCTCGATGAAATACTTGGTGGCGGCGTAGCTCACGGCATACGCCACGGTGGCGTCCGCATCCGCAAGCCCCACGAAGGCACCCTGCAGGCTGGCGAGGGAGGGGAGCTTGCCCTGCGTCGCCAACTGCCGGACCGTCGCGACCGCGCCATCCATGGGCGTGCGCTGCAGATGGAGCGCCAACCCCTCGTTCAACCAGGTGGGCACCCGACCCCCCGTGATATCCCGGATGAGGACGTGGGCGTACTCATGGTACAGGAGCCCGCGCAGATCGCCCGCCTGCTTGAGCCCGCGCACGGGGATGCGGATGAGGCCCCCGCGCTCGTCGAAGGCGCCGATGACCCACAGGGGCAGCGCGGTGAGCGCCTGAAAGTCCGCATCGGAATAAATGATGACTTCGACCTCCTGCCGGGGGTAGTGGTTGAGGTCGTACCCCACCTCTTCGTAGGCCCGCTCGAGCAGCGCCAGAATCTCTTGCCCCAGCTCGTCCCGGACTTCCCCCACGTACCGCAAGGTGAAGTGGTAGCCTGGCCGATGACGGTACTCCTGGGAAACCCTCCGCTCCCCTTCGGCCTGGGCGATGAGTCGCTCGATTTCGCGATCGCCCGGACGGACCCTCAGGCCCTCCTGCCAGGTGAGGAGGGCCTGGGTGATGTCTCCCCGACGGTAATACGCCTCCCCAAGCAGTCGGTAGGTGTCTCCCTCCGCCGGACCCAGGTCCCGGGCCCGCCGCAAAGTCTCCACGGCCCCATCGAACTCCCGGAGGCCGAGGAGCGCCATCCCCAATCCCAGATGAAACCGGGATTCCTCCGGCACAAGGTCGATGGCCGCCTGCAACTCCGGCGCCGCATCCCGATACGCCCGCTCCTTGAGGAGGGCACTCCCGAGGTGGCCCCGCGCGTGGGCCAGATTCCGCCGGATGACAGGCTGCGACGGAGCCAGCCTCAGGGCCTTCTCCAATTCGGCGATCGCTTCCCGGTACCGCCCCTGGTTGTTCAGCTCGACGCCACGCTGGTTGTGCGTGGCAGCGTCCTGCGCGGCCCCCGGTGCCGCCGCCCCGAGCACGAGGACGAGACTCACGATCCAGTGGCGGATGCCGATCACGCCCCGCGGGGCACCCGCAAGACGCCAGAGACGGGCCCCCGTCCGGGACATCCGAGCCTGGCACGGGTAATGCGTGGAGCGGGAAACGGGATTCGAACCCGCGACCCCGAGCTTGGAAGGCTCGCGCTCTACCACTGAGCTATTCCCGCATCTCCCAGGTGCGCAACGAGGCAGAACCCGCCCCCACCGCTCCTCTCCCTGTGGTCCCGGTAACGCAGCCGCCCCGGCGATCTGGAATGCGTCCGACCATGGTGGGGAGAGGAGGATTCGAACCCCCGAAGGCGTACGCCAGCAGATTTACAGTCTGCCCCCGTTGGCCGCTTGGGTATCTCCCCGCACTTGGGTATCCCCCCGCACTCGACGGGCGCCCCGAGCCGGAATCGCCGAGGGGTGGCGTCTGACCCCCCCCGCTCGTCGCCCACCCCGATTCCGCTGGAGCTGGCGAAGGGATTTGAACCCCCGACCCGCTGATTACAAATCAGCTGCTCTGGCCTCTGAGCTACGCCAGCACCAAACCCCTATCATACGTAAATATGGCCTTTGAGAAAAGCGGAAACTTCCGTTCTGACAGGTTAAGACGTCGAATGGACAACTACTGTCCGCTCCAAACACCCTTTTTAGAAAATTCACGTTGATATTCGCCATTTTGCTCCGGTTTACGGCTTCTGCATCCGCTGGCGCAGGACCTCATACATGATGACGCCCGCGGCGACACTCACATTCAGCGAAGGGACCTGTCCCACCATCGGGAGCGTCAGGAGGAGGTCGCACTGAGACCGGACCAGCGGCCGGAGACCTCGTCCCTCGCCTCCCAGCACCAGGGCGAGCGGCATCGTCAGGTCGACCTCGTGGGGTGGCTTGCCTCCGGCCACGTCTGCCCCGTACACCCAGAGCCCCTCTCCCTTGAGCAGGTCAAGGGCCCGCGCAATGTTCGTCACGCGGGAAAGCGGCAGATACTCGAGGGCGCCCGCGGCCGCCTTGGCGGCGACCGGACTCACCCCGGCCGACCGGTCCTTCGGAATCACCACCCCGTGGGCCCCGCTCGCCTCGGCCGTGCGCACCAGCGCGCCGAGATTTCTCGGATCCTGGACGCCGTCCGGGATCAGGAGGAAGGGGGCCTCACGCCGCTGCCGGGCGATCCCGAGCAGGTCCTCCAATTCGACGTAGCGAACCTCCGCGACCTGGGCGACGACGCCCTGGTGGGCGGTCGTCCCCGCCAGGTGCGCCAGGGCCCGACGGTCCAGGACCTTCACCGGGATCCCCTGACTCCGGGCGAACGCGACGATGCGACGGACCGGCGGGCCTCCCCCCTCCGCGACCGTGTACAGCTTTTCCACCGACCGCCGACCCGCCTGCAGCGCGGTCCAGACCGCATGAGCTCCGAACAGTCTCCCCACCCGTCTCCGCCGCCTCCTCTCGCTGCACCCCCGCACCGCTCTCTGCGGCGGTCACGCCCCCCGCCACTTCCAGTGCGTCCCGGAGGGCGCGTCCTCGACAAGGGCGCCGAGCGACTCGATCTCGGCCCGGATCTCGTCGGCGCGCCTCCAGTCCCGACGCTTCCTGGCGGCATCGCGCTCTGTGATCAGCGCCTCGATGCGTTCGCGGAGCTCGAGCGGCATCTCGGGTCGCACCGGCGACCGCTCGAGGAGCCCTAATACATTGGAGAGCCGCACGAGGACTCCCACGCCATCCACCAACGGCGCCACGGCCCGCTCGCCCCGTTCGACCAGATCGACATAGGCATGCAGCACCCGGGCGAGGTCGAACAGGACCCCCACCGCCTGGGCCGTATTGAAGTCGTCGTCCATGGCAGCCTCGAACCGCCCGCAGAGCTCGGCGACCTGACGCGGCAGGCCCCCGTCAGGGCCCCCCGACGGGGTCACCGGGGCGAGGCGCTCCATTTCCTGCGGCAGCCGGCGGAGCCGCTCCAGCGCACTGGCGGACTCGTGCACGCGCTCCTCCGAGAACTCGAGGGGGTTGTGATAGTGGGTCCCGAGGAGGTAGAGCCTGAGCGCCTCGGGATCGTGGCGCTTCACCAGCTCCTTGATCGTCAGGATGTTCCCGAGCGACTTCGACATCTTCTCCGCCCCGAGATTGACGAAACCGTTATGGATCCAGTACCGCACGAACGGCCGCTCGGTCGCGGCCTCGGACTGGGCGATTTCGCTCTCGTGGTGGGGAAAGATCAGGTCTTCGCCCCCGCCGTGGATGTCAAAGGACTCCCCGAGGTGCTCCATCGACATCGCGGAGCATTCGATGTGCCACCCGGGTCGCCCCGGCCCCCAAGGGCTCGCCCATGACGGCTCGTCGGGCTTCGCCGACTTCCAGAGGGCGAAGTCACGCGGGTCCCGCTTGCGCTCGTCCACCTCGACGCGGGCGCCGACCAGCAGCTCGTCGAGGGGCTTCCCCGACAGCTGACCGTAGCGGGGGAATCGCCGGACCTCGAAATAGACGTCGCCGTCCACGACGTAGGCGACGCCCTTGGCGATGAGGCGTTCGATGAGCCGGATCATCTGGGGGATGTATGCGGTCGCCTGGGGTTCGACGTCGGCCGGGCGGACGCCGAGCGCGGCCATGTCCTCCCGGTATGCGGCGATGAAGCGGTCCGAGACCTCGAGGGGCGAGACCCCCTCCGCGTTGGCCCGCCGGATGATCTTGTCATCGACGTCCGTGAAGTTCTTGACGAACGTCACGCGGTAGCCTCGGTACTCGAGATAGCGGCGGACGACGTCGAAGACGATTGCGCTCCGCGCGTGCCCGATGTGGCAGCGATCATACGCCGTGATTCCGCAGACGTACATGCGCACCTGGCCCGGCACGAGGGGCTCGAGGAGCTCCTTGTCTCGCATGAGGGTGTTATAGATCCTGAGCGCCACCACCCGCTCCCCTACGCGCCGTCCCCACCCGCCTCGGTCAAGAGGACGACGGTGAGACAGGCGATTCCCTCCCCGGATCCGAGAGGGCCCAGCCCCTTCGCGGTCGTCGGTTTGATATTGATCCGGGCCTCTTCCATCTCCAGGGCCCGGGCCAGGTTCGCCGCCATCCCCTTGAGGTGGGGGGCCAATGGCGGCGCTTCGGCGACGACCGTGGCGTCCACGTTCCCGACGCGGAACCCCCTGGCCTTCACGCGCCGCCAGCTCTCTTCCAGCAGCCGGAGGCTGCGGACGCCCCGGTACTGCGGATCGCTCGCCCCGAAGTGGTGACCGATATCCCCTTCCCCCGCCGCGCCGAGGAGGGCATCGATCACGGCGTGGGTCAGGACATCGGCATCCGAATGCCCATCGAGTCCCCGCTCAAAGGGAATCTCGACCCCGCCGAGAATCAGGGGACGTCCGGCGACGAAGGGATGGATATCGTAGCCGATGCCGATCCGCATCCCTTGGCCTCCCAGCGACTCAGGATCTGTTCGGCCCGCTCAAGATCGTCCGCGGTCGTGATCTTCAGGTTTTCGGGATAGCTCGGGACCACCTGCACGGGGACGCCGAGCCGCTCCACCAGCATGGCATCGTCGGTTCCCCGATACCCGTCGGCCGCGGCCCGCCGGTGGGCCTCCTGGATGAGGTCGCCGGCAAAGGCCTGCGGCGTCTGGGCGATCCAGAGACGCTCTCGAGCCGGGGTCTCCCGCACAAACCCGTCCTCCACGACCTTCACCGTCTCGACCGCCGGCACGGCCGCGACCGCCGCCCGGAAGCGCCGGGCGCCGTCAATGGTGCGCTCGAGGAGGTCGGCCGAGACGAAGGGGCGGACGGCATCGTGAATGACGACCACCCGGGATCCTGCCGTCATCGCCTGGAGCCCCCGCAGGACCGACTCCTGCCGTTCGGCACCTCCGGGGATGATGTCAATGATGGGGGGAAGAGGGTAGGGGGCGAGCACGTGTCGCCGGCACCACTCCTCGGCTCCCGGGGGAACCACCAGGATGAGCGCATTGATCAGGCCTGGAGTGGTCAGGTGGAGCAGCGTCCGGGTCAGGATCGGCATCCCCCCGAGGAGGAGAAACTGCTTGGGGACCTCTCCTCCCGCCCGACGGCCGAGGCCTGCGGCCGGCACGATCGCCGTAACATCCTTCATACGCTCAGCAACCGACCGTCAGCACACTCCTGATCCGTGCGAATCAGAGACAGCGGAGGGTGCCTGCCACCGTTATGCCGCTTCGGCCTCTTCCTTCAGCCGGGAGAAAATCATCCGCCCCGCCGTCGTCTGCAGCACCGAGGTCACACACACATCGATGGTCTGCCCGATAAACCGGCGGCCGCTGTCGATGACGACCATCGTGCCGTCATCCAGATAGGCCACCCCCTGATTGTACTCCTTCCCCTCCTTGAGGACGTACACTCGGATCTCCTCACCGGGGAGGACGACCGGTCGCAGGGCGTTCGTGAGCTCATTGATATTCAGCACCGGCACGCCGTGCAGCTCGGCCACCTTATTGAGATTGAAATCGTTGGTCACCACCTTGGCGTCTAACTCCTTGGCCATCGCCACCAGCTTCTCGTCGACGTCCCGGATCTCCGGGAAATCCATGTCGTGGATCCGGACGTCCACGTTGGGATTCTTCTGGATCTTCTGCAGGATGTCCAGCCCGCGCCGCCCCCGGTTCCGCTTGATCGGATCCGACGAGTCCGCGATGTGCTGGAGCTCCCGGAGGACGAACTGGGGGACGATCAATGTCCCCTCGATGAAGCCCGTCTCGCAGATGTCGGCGATCCGGCCGTCGATGATCACCGAGGTGTCGAGGATCTTGTTCCGCCCGGCGGCCGGCTGTTCCTTCACCGTCCGGACGAGCCCGAGGACGCTGAGTCCCCGCCCTTTCTCGACGGCGACCGCGGTGGCGATGTAGGCCGCGGCGATCGTGAAGAGGAGACCGAAGGCAGGCCGGACCGAAAGGACCATGGGGTCGACGACGGCCGTAAGTGTGTCCAAAAGCAACCGGGCAAGAAGAAGTCCGATAACGAGACCGACAAGGCCACTGATGAAGGGCTTACCCTGGACCTGTCTCAGCACCCGCTCCGCGAGGAGCGCACCCACACCCGTCGCCAGGCCGAGGGCCAGGCCGACCACCGGAGAGACGCCCTCGGCTCGGAACAGCGACCCCGCCGCGATCCCGACCAGACCGCAGAGGGCCACAAAGAAGCCTCGAAGGCTCTGTCCTGACATCACTCGTCACCTCCCGCGACGCTCCCACCCCCCTACCGTCCCTCATGCCGTTGCAATGGTCCGCTCGACCATCCCGTCCGCCTCCCGAGGGTCGATCCCCGCCGCATGGGCGATCTCGCTGACGACGAGCTGCCGCACGTTCTCCAGCATCTTCTTCTCGCCGAACGAGAGATTCCGCTCCTTTTGGAGCACGACCAGCTTGCGCAGCACGAGCGCCATTTCATAGACGGACCCGGACTTGATCCGCTCCCAGTTGTCTTTGAAGCGCCGGTTCCAGTTGGAGCAGATTTCGACATCCTTCCGCTTCAGAATCGCCATCACCCGCGGAATTTCCGAGCGGCCGATCACTTCCCGGAGGCCGACCAGCCCGGCGTTGTGGGTGGGGATCATGATGGTGGTATCGTTCCCGATGATCCGTAAGATGTAGAAGCACTGCCGACAGCCCGAGACGACCTTCTCCTCGATGGCCTCGATCAGGGCCACACCGTGGGCAGGATAGACGACTTTCTTCCCGACACAGAACGGGTCCCGCATGACGAATACGATACCAGAAGTCCTCCCTGCAGTCAAAATTTTCTTTCCGTCTCACGGGAAGAGAACGCCCATCGCGGCATCCACGGTCCTGACCCCCCAGACTTCGATCTCGCCCCCCTCGACCGGCCTGCCGTCACGACTCTCCGGCATGACACACCGGGTAAACCCGAGGTGCCGCGCCTGATGCAGGCGTTGGGCCGCGTGCCGAACCTCCCGGATCTCGCCGGTCAGGCCGACCTCGCCGAAGCAGACCAGCCCCGGATCCAGCGGCAGGTTGCGATAGCTCGAGGCGACGGCCGCGACGATCCCGAGGTCGGCCGCCGGCTCTGTGACGCGCACCCCGCCGGCGACATTGACGAAGACGTCGCACGTAGAGAGCGGCATTCCGAGTCGCTTCTCGAGAACCGCCACGAGGATGGCGACGCGGTTGCCGTCCACCCCCGTCACCACGCGGCGGGGAAAGCTGGCATGCGTGGGTGCGACCAGCGCCTGCATCTCCACCAGCAGCGGACGCGTCCCCTCCATGGTGACCACGACCACCGAGCCGGTGACCCCCGGCGCCCGTTCCGCGAGGAAGATGCGGGAGGGGTGGTCCACCTCCTCCAGCCCGGCCTCGGTCATCTCGAAGATCCCGATCTCGTGCGTGGAGCCGAACCGGTTCTTGGTGACGCGCAGCACGCGATAGGCGTGCTGCCCCTCCCCTTCGAAGTAGATCACGGTATCGACGATGTGCTCCAGGGCCTTGGGCCCTGCGAAGGACCCTTCCTTGGTCACGTGGCCGATGAGACACGTGCTGATCCCCCGCTCTTTGCTCACCGTGAGCAGGCGGGTCGCCACCTCACGCACCTGACTGATGCTCCCCGGGGGAGACTCCAGCTCCGCGCCGTGCGCCGTCTGGACCGAGTCGATGATCAGGAGGTCCGGCCGGATGCGTTCCGCGTGGTCGAGGATCGCCTCGAGGAGCGTCTCGGTGACCAGATACAACTCGGGGGCCAGCGCGCCGACCCGTTCCGCCCGGGCCCGGATCTGCTCGACCGATTCCTCCCCCGAAACGTAGAGAACCTTCCGCCCCTGCCCCGCGACGCGCGCCGCCACCTGCAGCAGCAGGGTCGACTTGCCGATCCCCGGATCACCCCCGATGAGCACGACCGACCCCGGCACGACGCCGCCGCCGAGGGTGCGGTCGACCTCCGCGATCCCCGTGGGGATCCGCATGAGCGCGGGGCGCTGGATGTCGGTGACCGGTACAGGAGCGGCCGACGGCTGGCGGAGGCTGCCTCCCCGCGCGCCGGCGACGGCGGGGCGCTCCTCCACCAGCGTGCCCCAGCTCCCGCACTCGGGACAGCGCCCCATCCATCGGGGGGCCTGATACCCGCACTGCTGACAGGCAAAATGGGTCTTGATCTTCGCCATGGATCGTGACGGAAGGGCTAGCTGCTCAGCTGAGGGGCGAGGTCATGCGGAGGCGTCCGGGTCACCTCCGCATCCTCGAAGCGCATGTACTCGCGTCTGAAGGTGAGCGGAACCGTGTCGGTGGGACCGTTCCGCTGTTTCGCGACGATGAGCTCGGCCTCGTAGTTCTCCTTTTCGTCGGGGCTCTGGAGGGCCTTGTAGTACCCCGGGCGGTAGATGAACGCCACCAGGTCCGCATCCTGCTCGATGGCCCCTGACTCGCGGAGATCCGCGAGTTGCGGGCGCTTGTTGTCCCGGGCCTCCACCGCCCGGCTCAGCTGGGAAAGCGCCACCACCGGGGTCTCCAGCTCTTTCGCCAGTGCCTTGAGGGATCGGCAGATTTCCGTCATCTCCTGCTGCCGACTTTCGAACCGTCCTCCCCCCTTGAGCAACTGCAGATAGTCGATGATCATCAGGCCGATGCGGTGCTCGACCTTGACCCGCCGCGCCTTCGCGCGGAGTTCGAGCACGTTCATGCTCGGCGTGTCATCGATGTAGATGGGAGCTTCGGAGAGCCGGCCGGCGGCCGTGGTGAGCTTGGGCCAATCCTTGTCGCCCAGGCGACCCGTGCGCAGGCGGTAGGCTTCCACCCGCGCCTCCGCGCACAACATCCGCTGCACCACGTGGCTCACGGACATCTCCAAGCTGAAGAGGGCCGTCGGCACCTGCTCCTCCATGGCGGCGTGCATCGCCATGCTCAGCGCGAAGCTCGTCTTCCCCATGGAGGGCCGTCCGGCGATGATGATCAGATCCGAGTGCTGCAGTCCCCCCGTGAGGTTGTCGAGATCCGCAAAACCGGTCGGGACCCCCGTGACATGCCCCTTCCGACTATACAGCCGCTCGATATCCTCGAAGGTCGACTTGAGGACTGCCTTGATGGGCCGGAACGACGGTCGGATACGGTCCCTGGAGACGTCGAAGATGCGCGCCTCCGCGAGGTCGAGCATGGACTCCGTGGGCTCCGCCTCCTCGTAGCAGGAGCCGACGATGGAGGTGCAGGCGCCGATCAACTCGCGCAGGAGCGCCTTGCTCTTGACGATCGAGGCGTGATAGACGACGTTGGCCGCCGTGGGAACCCCTTCGGCCAGCGTCGCGAGATACGGACTGCCGCCCATCCCCTCGAGCTGCTGACGGCGCGTCAGTTCATTGGCCAGCGTGATGAGATCGACCGGTTCGTTGCGCTCGAAGAGATCCTGACAGGCGGCAAAGATGATGCGATGCGTCTCGCGGTAGAAATGCTCCGGCCGCAGCACCTCCAACGCCTTGAGGAGCGCGTCCCGATCGAACAGGATCGCCCCGAGCACGGCCGCTTCCGCATCGAGGTTCTGCGGCGGGATCTTGTCAAAAGTCTTTGCGGTCCGTTGGGCCACGGTTAGGCTTCTCGGTCACGGGGCGTTCACCGCGACGCACTCACGACCTGCACCTGGATCTCCACCCCGATTGCCCGGTGGAGCCGCACCGGCACGGCGTAGGTGCCGAGCGCCTTGATGGGACTGTCGAGGGCGATCTTGCGCCGGTCCAGATGGACTCCGTGCGCGGCCAGCGCCTCGGCGATATCGCCCGACGTGACGGACCCGAACAGCCGCTCCTGCTCCCCGGCCGGCCGGGCGATCGTCACGGTGAGACTCCGGATGCGCCCCGCGAGCGCTTCCGCTTCCTGTGTAAGCCGCTCCTCCCGCTGGCGGGCCTGGGCTGTGATCTGCTCCAGGGCACGGAGGTGGGCTGCGGTCGCCTCCACGGCGAGTTTGCGCGGGATAAGGTAGTTGCGCGCATAGCCTCTCGCGACATCGACCTGATCCCCCGCACGACCGAGATTCGGAACTTCTTGGATCAGGATCACCCGCATGGGCGGCCCCCTATCCGAGATCGGAGACGAAGGGGAGCAGGGCGATGTTGCGGGCCCGCTTGACGGCCACCGTGAGCTGCCGCTGATGCGGCGCACAGGTGCCTGAGATGCGGCGCGGAATGATCCGCCCCCGCTCCGTCACGAAATTCCTGAGCCGGCGGACATCCTTGTAGTCGACCTGCCCCACTTTGTCCACGCAGAACTTGCAGATTTTGTGGCGACGGTACGTCCGCCGTCGCTTCATCACAGCCATGCGCTCTCCCCCTGTTCGGTCCTGGGCGCCGCCTACCTCCCGGGCCTAAAAAGGCGCTTCCTCCTCGCCCGACGCCGGAGCCGGCTCTTCCGCCGGCTCGCGCCGACCCCCGAGGAACTGCACCCGGTCCGCCACCACTTCGTGCTTCGAGCGCTTCTGCCCGTCGGGCGTCTCCCACGAGCGCTGGGTCAGGCGCCCCTCGACGAGGGCCCCTCGCCCTTTCTTCAGGTACTCGGCGCACGTTTCGGCCTGCTTGCTCCAGGCGACGATGGTGACGTAGCAGACCTCGTCCCGGCGCTCGCCCGATTGGGTGGTGTAGCTGCGGTTGACCGCCAGGTCAAAGCTGCAGACCGGTGCGCCGCTCGGCGTGTACCGGAGCTCCGGGTCCCTGGTCAGATTCCCCATCAGGATGACCCTGTTGTAGCTTGCCATCGCTTACGCTCCCTCCCCCGCCGCCTCGGTTGCCTGAGCGCCGCTCGCCACCTTTTCCCGCGGCGGGGTGGCTCGCGCGTCGACCCGAACCACCAGATACCGGAGGACCACCTCCGCGAACTTGAGGTGCCGGTCCACGGCTTGGGTCAAGGTCGGCTTGCCCCTGACCCGGAAGAGGACGTAGGCGCCTTCCCGCCTTCTCTTGATCTCGTAGGCCAGGCGGCGCTTCCCCCACTTCTGGACCTCTACGACCTCCGCCCCTTCCCGAGTGAGGAATCCCTTGAGCAATTCCACCTGCGCCTCCAGGGCGTCCTCCGCGAGTCCCGCCTCGTAAATGACAATCACCTCGTACTCGGGCACGCTTTCACCTCCTCGGACGTGGTTTCGACAGGCGCACCACGGGTGGATTCGACGGGCTCACCCCGCCCTCCCGGGCGCCTCCGAACGTTGAACCGATTCATGGCCGAGGCCACCCCCCGCACGACGATCTCCTCCACCGCGTCGGCGGCGCGGCCGACCAGGTCGGGTACCAGCGGAGCTTCGGTCTCTGCGAAGGGACCGAGGACGAACGCGATGTCGTCGCCCGTCTCCGGCCGACCGATCCCCACCCGCACCCGGGGGAAGAGCGGGGTGCCGATGGCCTCCTGGATGTCGCGGACCCCGCGGTGCCCGCCGTGTCCGCCCCTGGCCACGACCCTGAGGCGCCCGAAGGGGAGATCGAGATCGTCGTGGATCACCAGGAGCCGTGCGGGCGGCGCCCCCGTGGTGCTGAGCCACTCTGCGACAGGGCGCCCGCTCTCATTCATAAAGGAGAGCGGCTTGATGAGGGTGACCGGCTCCTCTCCGAGGCGTGCCGTCGCGTACAGCGCTTCCGCTCGGCGACGGCTGATCCGCTGATGGAGCCGCCGCGCGATCTCATCCAGCACGAGAAACCCCACGTTATGCCGGCTGCGGGCGTAGCCGGGGCCGGGATTCCCCAGACCCACGATGAGCCACAATGCCCGCGCCCTCACTCCCTCCCGGGACGCTTCTTGCCTGCCGGCTTGCCCGGAGCCTCCGCCGCGGCACCCGCCTTGCCGGCCTCTTTGGTGGCCCCTGGCTTGCCGGCGGCTTCCTTCGCGGCACCCGGCTTGCC
>Ga0214471_10000386_pt1 | contig 38769 bp, 41 predicted proteins | sample RVTome_5_FD_207665 | JGI IMG/M metagenome (GOLD analysis project Ga0214471, IMG submission 207665) | Soil microbial communities from uranium-contaminated site in the Upper Colorado River Basin, Wyoming, United States - RVT142D155 | ecosystem: Environmental > Terrestrial > Soil > Contaminated >... | reverse complement strand
ATTCTTCTCGGGGGCGCGTCCTCGAAGCTCGGACAGCTCGGCCGTGCCCGCCCGCAGCCCCAACCCCAGCACGAGGTCGGTGTGCTTGAGCGCCTCGATGCACAGCGGATGGCTGCGATAGCGCTGGAAATGCCCCGCGAAAAAGGGATGTGCCTCGGGGATCACACCGATCGCGTCCTGCGCGAAGACTACGGGCGCCTGAAGCCTGAGGGAAAGTTCCGCCAACTCTCCCATGGCCCTCTTGCGGATGATCCCCTTCCCCGCCGCAATGACCGGGGACCTCGACTCCAGGAGCCGTTTGGCATAGCGGTCGACATCATTCGGCTCAGGTTTGGCGACCTGGGTGGGGCGCCTCTGGTAGGACGGGAGAATGGCGGGGGCTTCCTGCAGGATGAACTCGCTGTAGTCCGACAGGCGGGGCAGTTCGACGTGCACCGGCCCCGGCCGCCCGCTGCGGGCGACGTGGAATGCCTTCGCCATTACAACCGGGATGTCCTCGATGCGCTCGACGCGCGCGGACCACTTGGTGATCTTCCTGAACATCTTGTGGATGAAGGCAGGATCGTCGACTCCGTGAAAGGCCTCGAGGTCGGCCTTCAGCGGAACGGCGCCGCTGATGTGCACCATCGGTGAGGCCGCGCCGTAGGCCTGGGCGACTCCAGCCATGGAGTTGATGCAGCCCGGCCCGGCGGTCACGATGCACACGCCCGGCTTTCCCGTCAGGCGGCCGTAGGCATCCGCCATGAGCGAGACGTTCGGCTCCTGCTTGCAGGTGACCATCCGGATGGATTTCACCCGGCTCAACCCGTCGTAGATCGGGTGGATGTGCGAGCCGGGAACGCTGTAGACCCGCTCGACGCCCTCCTCCCGCAGGGCCTCGGCCACGGCCTCGCCTGCGTGCATCGCCGGGCGTTGGGTGCTCAAGCGCGGCTCACCCGGCCCCGATGGCGCCGATCGCAGAGAACAGGTCGGTGACGACCTGGCGCGGAATGCCGCGGGTGATGAAAACGAGCCGCGTGCTGCGGTCCGGGCCAGGCCATGCCGCAAGCTCGAGCGGAGGGTGGAACAGGTGCTGGACCCCCTGCACCACCATGGGCCCCGCCTTGCCCTCGACGTTGACGAGCCCCTTGACGCGCAGAAGATCCGGCCCGCGCAGCGCCGTCAGGACTTCCATGCACTGCGTGAACGCGGCCCACGCCATCGGCTGCTCGAAGCGCAGCACGAAAGATTGCACGGTCTCATCGTGCCGGTGACCGTGCTCGTGCTCCTCGCCCTCCCCCAGCCAGCGCTCGATCTCCTCCAGATCGGCGTGCGTGCGGCGCAATCCGACGTCCACCAGGAAGGCGAGCTCGATCTCGCCATTCGTCGCATTGCGCAGCGGCGCCCGGGGGTTGATCTCGCGCAACCTTTCCGTGAGGTCCGAGAGCGGTTGTTCCGCTACGAGGTCGCTCTTGGTCACAACCAGCCGATCGGCAAGCGCCACCTGCTTGACCGGCTCCGAGAACTGCGTGAGCTGCCCCGGCGCGTTGACCGCATCCACCAGCGTGACCACGCAATCGAGCCGGTACTGGTCGCGCAGCATCGCATCCGTCAACAGCGTCTGCATGACCGGTGCCGGGTCGGCAAGCCCGGTAGTCTCGATGACGACGCGGTCGTAGTCGATGATCTCCCCGTTGCGCCGCTTGACGAACAGATCGCGCAGCGTCTCCTGCAGGTCGCCGCGCAGCACGCAGCACAGGCAGCCGTTGTTGAGCAGCATCATCTGCTCGGACGAGAATTCGATGAGATCGTTGTCCACGCCGATCTCGCCCAGCTCGTTGACGATCACGGCGACCCGGTTCATCTCGGGCCGCTTGAGCAGGCGGTTGACGAGGGTGGTCTTGCCGCTGCCGAGGAAGCCGGTGACGATCGAGACCGGGATCAGGCCCGCCAGCGCGTCACGCGAAGCCAGCATCGTTAGATGTTCATCTCCAGGCAATACACGCCGCCGCCGAAGCGGTCGACGGCATACACGATTCCCCGGTCGTCCACGAACACGTCGTTGATCTGGGACGACCCCTTGGGCGCAAGCCGCGGCGTGCCGGGCACGAAATAGGCGATTTCGCGCGGCTGCAGGGGGTTGGAAACATCGAACGCGCGCACGCCGCCGTTGAAGAAGGTCCCGAGCACGATGTGGTCCGAGCGCCACGAGCAGGGGCCCGGCAGGTTTTCGTGCAGGTTGTGCGCGCCGAAGCGCCCGCCGCGCTTGGCGAAGACCTCGACGGGCGGCAACGGCAGCGTGGCGACCGGCACGAGGTTGGTCTCCTCGCGGCCGTCCACCACCCACGCGAGCTTGGGCCAATCCTCGCCGCCGTCCCTGACGCACTCGTCGGTGATGATGATGGTCCCGTTCTTGTTGAACAGCGGCATCACCGTATGCGTGAACCCGTTATAGGGCGGCGAATGACGCCAGCGGGTGACCAATCGCGGACGCGTCTTGTCGGCTATGTCGAGGATCACCGTGCCGCCGTCGATATAGCCGAGGTAGGCCCGGTCCGGCCGCTGCGGGTAGACATTGGTGTTGTGCGGGCGGTAGCCGCCGTCGAAGCGGGGGTGCCGCGGCAAGGGTCCCTCGGCATCGCCTTTGCGGGTGCCGGGCAGCCACCAGCGCCCGACTTCCACCGGCTTCGACGGGTTGCGCACGTCGATGATCTGGTAGAACTGGTCGTCCTTGGGATTGCTCGGCTCGAAGTCGGCCGAGCCGGAGGTGAGATGGACATATTGCCCGTCGGTGAACCACACGCAATGCGCGCCGCGCGAGCTCGGACCCGAGCGGTCGAAATGCGAGATCCGCTTCGGCGCTTCCGGCTTGCTGATGTCGAAGAGGTCCATGCCCGCGGGCTTCAGGCCCCACTTCTTGGTCTGGTAGGCGACCGCCATGACATTGCCCACGACGTCGAGTGAGTTCGACCGCACGTCGGCGTGCGGCAGGTCGGTCTGGACCACCATCTTCGGGTTGCGCGGATCGGTGACGTCCACCGCGGTGAAGTTCTTGGGCGCGGACTCGTGTGCAAGCCACAAGATGCGGCGCCCGTCCGGCGCGGCCTGCATGTTGATGCCTTCGCCAATGCCGCCGAAGCCTGCGAGCTCGTTGTGACCGAGCAGCTTCATGTTGAGCGAGAGGTGAGCCGCGTGCGCGCCGGGTCTCAGGGATCCTTCGACTGCCATTTATCTTCCTTTCCGTGTGATGCGCCCGGGAATGCTCCCCCGCAAACCGGCGCGTTTTCTCAAAACCGAGTGAATGGCCGCGGTGTCCTCCATGGCGAAGCTCTGCCTGAGGGCCGCGGTGTAATACGGGACGCTGCCGTCGAACAGCGGCGTGGGGCATTTCAGCCGCCGCACGAACGCCCGGATGATGTCGATGTCCTTCTGGTAGATCTTCGACTTCATGTGGGCCGGAGTATAGCGCCCGCGCACCATCATCGGGCCGCGTACCTGGAACATGCGCGACGCGCCCGCGCCGTCGCTGATGACGCGGTAAAGGAGCCCCAAGTCGACGCCCGCCTTCTCTCCCACCACCATCGCCTCGGCGGTGGAAAGGTTGTGTATCGTCACCAGCAGGTTGGCGACGAACTTTAGCTTCGAGCCGATGCCGAATTCGCCGCAGTAATAGGTCGAGCGCGCGAATCCGTCGAACACCCTGCGGCAGCGATCGAACGCGCGGCGCTCGCCACTGGCGTAGACCGCGATGTCCTTCGCCGCGGCCTGCGCGCCGGTGCCGCTGATCGGACAGTCGAGCAGGATCACGCGTTTGCGCGCGAGCCGGCGCCGCAGGCTTTCCTTCAGCTCGAGCGTCATCGTGCTGGCCTCGATCACGATGGTGCCGGGGCGAGCGCCGTCGGGGATTCCCTGTTTGCCGAAGTAGGCTTCCTCCATCGCCGCCGGCGAGGGCAATGAAGTAATAATGATCCGGGTTCGTGCAGCGACGTCGGCGCACGAGCGCGCGGCATGCCCTCCCGCCCTCGTCAACGCTCTGATTGCCGCCGGCGCCACGTCATAGCCCACTACGTTGTAGCCTGCGGCGAGCAGGTGGCGCGCGAAGGCCCCGCCCATGATGCCGAGGCCGACCTGCCCTACCGTGCCGCGGCTGCGGCGGGAGGCCTTGCGTTTACGTGGCATTGCGCGCGATCTCCCCCGTTTTAGTTTGGCTTCATGTTGAGCCGGGCCTGCTCGGCTTCTTCCGGGCTCATGCTGTCGATCCGATGCTCGAGCCAGGGCGTCGAGCAGACCAGCACATAGCGCGCAAACGGCGATTCTACCTGCAGTCGGTAATCCGAGCCCCGGGTAACGTAGACGATATCGCCAGTGCCCACGGTCTTGGTCTGATTTCCCGTCCTCGCCTGCAACCTGCCCCCCAGCACATAAATGAACATCTCGTGCTGGGCCGTCGCCTGCGGCTCGTCGTATCCCCCAGGCACCTCGAAAAAGCCGAAGCCGAGCCGCTCGCCCTCGATCCAGTCGACGTGCCGTGCCGAGCGTCGGGGCGCGTCGAGCGACTCGATGATCGGATAAAAGCAGACGTCGAGCCCCTCCACGATGGCCTGCGACTTGCCTTGAGCCCCGCTATGCCTGTCGCGGTCCCCCAGCTTGTAGCGCCGGTTCACCTCCTCCAAGGTCATCGCCTTGTCGGGAACGGCCTCGTTCTCGGCCAGACCCACCACCGTCCAGGTCCTGTCCTTGATGTAGAGATACTGGCAATGGCCCTCCTCCGTCGCCCGCATCGAGTGACGCGCATACGCCGGGGCGTGGACGAAGGTTCCAGGAGAAACGATGCGGCGGTCCTTGCCGACGATGGCGTTGATCTTGCCCCGCAGCGGAAAGATCAGCAGCTCGTTGGGATGGTAATGCAGCTCCGAGCCGGTGCCCGCGTTCTTGTGCAGCAGGCAGAAGTACATGTAGCGGCCGTCGATCACCGGCGCTTTTCCGGTCGACAGGTGCGGAGTGAGGTAATGGCTTTCGATGTCTTCGAAGCGGTGGAACGACACGGGGCTCCTTGCGGAATGCCGGCGGGTGCTGCGGCGCGTCCAATGTTAACATTATGTTTCATCCGCTATTCGCGTCGATTCCAATTGGTGAGAGCGTGAAGCAAATCAACGTCGGCATCATCGGCACCGGCTGGTGCGGTGGCATCCGCGCCGAAACCTGCGCCAGCAACCCCGTCGTCGGCAACCTCCATCTCGCCGAGGTCAGGCCGGAGCGCCTGGCCGAGATCGCCAAGGCAACGGGGGCGAAAACCGCCACCGCCGATTACCGCGAGCTCCTGAAAATCCGCGAGATCGACGCCTACTTCATCTCGACGACCCCCGAGACGCACCATTACCCGATGGCGCGCGAGTGCCTGCTCGCCGGCAAGCACGTGTTTCTTGAAAAGCCGATCGCGATGGAGCTGCATGAGGCCGACGAGCTGATCGCGCTTGCGCGCAAGAACCGCCTCAAGTTCACCATCGGCTACTCACAGCGCTTCAATCCGAAGTTCGCCTACGTCAAGAAGTCGATCGCGAGCGGCGCCATCGGGAAACCGGTGAGCGCGCTGGTCAGCCGCCACGTCACGCGCGGCCTGGGCAAGAAGATCACCGGGCGCACCAAGCTCTCCCCTGCCGCCATGGAAGCCACCCACGACCTCGACTTCGTGCTGTGGTGCCTCGAGCCCGCCCGGCCGGTGCAGGTGTTCTCGACGGTCAATTACGGCGCCATGCGCGAGACGACGGGAGCGGACGTCCCCGACTCCCAGCTCATCACGGTCATCATGGACAGCGGCCTCTCCTTTGTGGTCAACGCCGGCTGGAGCCTGCCGCCGGGCTACCCGAATTTCGCCACGACCTGGATCGAGATGATCGGCACCGAGGGCGCGCTGCTGGTGGACGACAGCCATCGCGACGTGGTCCTCAACACGATGCGCGAAGGCATGCGTCTGCCGATGTCGTCCATGCCCGGCGAGTTCGTGGATCACGCGTATGCGGGTCCGATGAAGGCCGAGACCGTGCACTTTCTCGAGGCGGTCGCATGCGACCGGCCGGTACTGGTCACCGCCGAGCAGGCGCGCCAGGTGATGGAGGTGTACATCGCGGCCGACCTCTCCGCCGAGCGCCGTCAGCCGGTCAACCTGCCGCTGCCGGAGTCGCGCGCCTCCGCCGCTGCCCGCTGATCCAGAATGAAGAAGAAGCCCAAACGCATCGGCCTCGCCATCGTCGGCGCGGGACGCGTCGGTTTGATCCGGGGGGAGCTCGCCGCGCGCCACCCCGAGGTGGACTGGATCGGCCTTGCCGAGATCAACCCCGAGCGCGGCGAAATCGTGCGTGAGAAGTGCGGCGCCGACTTCGTCACCACGGATTTCCGCGAGCTGCTCTCGCGCCCGGAAGTCAACGCCGTCGTCGTCTCCACCGACGAGCACCTGCACGTCGATCCGGTCGTCTTCGCGGCGGAGCGCAAGCTGCCGATGCTGATCGAGAAGCCGCTCGCTACGGACCTCGCGGAATCCGCCAGCACGCTCGCCGTCATCGAGAAGAGCGGCGTGGACGCCGTGATCGGCTACACCCAGCGCTTCCGCCGCCGCTGGCTCGTGGCCAAGGAGAAAGTGAAATCCGGCGCGCTGGGCGAAGTCACCATGGTGACCTCGCGCGCCTTCATGAACCGGCTGGTCGCCATCGATAATTACCAGCGCAGCGACAACCGTGCCGAGGTGACCCCGATGGTGATCTCCGGCACCCATGCGCTCGACATCGTGATGTGGCTGATGGAGGCCAAGAAGCCCGTGGAGGTTTACGCGCGTTCGGTGAACAAGGCCCTGGGCCCGACCTGGCAAGGGGTCGACGGCACCGGCTACACCATCATCTTCGACGACGGCGCGATCTATCACGGGGTGATTTCCTGGGCGCTGCCCGAAATCTGGCCCGGCGCGGTATACAGCCTGGAAATCGGTGCCATCGGCACCGAGGGCGTGCTCACCATCGATGACACGCACCGCGACATCGTCCTCGCCACCAACTTGATCCAGGCCGAGGGCTATGCGCCGGACAAGCGCCGCCACGTGGATTTCCTGACGAGCTACCCGGTCGGCGACATGGCGCTCGGGGAGCTGCGCGGCCCCATGCGCGAGGAAACGAACTCGTGGCTGAACCGCGTATCGCTCGGCCTGCCGACGCAGCACGCGACCGCCCGTGAGGGTCACAATCGCCTGATGCTGACCAAGGCGATCGACCTGTCCGCGAAGCTCAAGCGCCCCATCAAGCTGCCGATCACCCCCGACGACATGAAGCAGGCTGGCTGACGGCGCTACGGCTGGCTCCCACATTTGACCCCTCAGGAGGATACGATGGACAAGCTGATCCGGTTGTTGGCAGTCATTTCGTGTGCGGTCGCGGCGGTCGCCGCGAACGCGGCCGAGAAATTTCCGGCTCGACCGGTGCGGATGATCATTCCATACGCGCCAGGCGGCGCGACCGACATTACCGCCCGGCAACTGCAGCCGCGAATCAGCGAGATCTGGGGCCAGCCGGTCATCGTGGACAACCGCCCGGGTGCCTCCGGCAACATCGCGCTCGAGCTGGCAGGCAGGGCGGCGCCCGACGGCTATACGCTGTTTGTCGGCAACGTCTCGACCAATGCCATCAACGAGACCACCTTCCGTTCTCTGAAGGTGAAGCCGTCGCGCGATCTCACGGGCGTCACCAACCTCATCCAGCTGCCCCACTTGTGGGTCGTAAACCCGGGTATTCCCGCCAACACGCTCAAGGAACTGGTGGAGTACGTCAGGAAATCGGGCGCCAAGCTCAATTACGGGTCCGCCGGGGTCGGGGCCTACCCGCATCTCGACGCGGTGAAATTCCTCAAGCTCGCGGGCATCGAGATGACGCACGTGCCCTACAAGGGCGGCGCCGGGCAGATGATCCCCGCGATCATGGGCAACGAGGTGCAGTTCATGTTCATCAACATGGCATCCTCGTTGCCGCATATTCGCACCGGCCGCATCAAGCCCCTCGCCATCACGACTCCGGAGCGCCGCCCGGAGCTGCCGAACGTGCCGACGACGGCGGAGTCGGGATTTCCCGGAGTCGGTACCAATGCCTGGAACGGTTTGTTCGCCCCCGCCGGCATCCCGAAGCCGTTGCTCAATCGCATCCACGCCGATGTCGTGAAAGTCATGGAAAGCCCCGCGATGAAGGCCTCGCTGCAGAAGGTGTTCATGTCGGTCGTGGTGAACAAGTCCCCGGACGAGTTCCAGCAGTTCGTGCTGCAGGAGATCAAAAACTGGGGCAAGATCGTCATCGAGAACAACATCAAGATCGAATGAACCCGGACTGACCCCCCACCTCGATCCTCCCCCGCAAGGGGGGAGGAAGAATCATGCAACCGAAGCACGACCTGCTCGTCGAGAAGGACATCGAGATCCCGGTCCGCGACGGCGCCCGGCTCAAGGCCGACGTCTTCCGCCCCAAGGCCGGCGGCCGCTTCCCGGCGATCCTTAACATCGGCGGCTACCGCAAGGACAAGGTGTGGGTACCGCCTCTCGATCTCGAAGAGAAGGCCAATCCCTACATGAACTGGGAGACGGTCAATCCCCTGTGGTGGGTACCGCGCGGCTACGCCGCCGTGCGCGTGGATACGCGGGGCTCGGGCAAGTCACCCGGCACATTCGATCCCTGGTCGCGCCAGGAGGCGCTGGATTTCCACGACTGCATCGAGTGGGCCGGGCGGCAGAAGTGGTGCAGCGGCCGGGTTGGATTGAGCGGAATCTCCTATTTCGCGATGAACCAGTGGCTTGCCGCGAGCCTGCGCCCGCCGTCGTTGAAGGCCATCATTCCATGGGAAGGCGCGGCCGACATGTACCGCGACCTCGCCTATCACGGCGGGATCTTCTGCCTTGGTTTCATCGGCAACTGGTTCAACAACCACATGGCGCACCATCTCCTCGGTACGCCCCAGCAATACAATCCCGACGCGTTTTCCAACAACTGGCTGTGGCAGTACATGCGCCATAACCTCGACACCGGCTGGTTCGACCAGCGCCGGCCGGACTGGAGCCGCATCGAGGTGCCCATGCTCACCGCCGGTAACTGGAGCGGCATGGGGCTGCACCTGCGTGGCAACACCGAGGGCTACGTGCGCGCCGCCTCGAAGCACAAGAAGCTGCGCATCCATGCCGGTACGCATTACCACCCCTTCTACAGCGAGAACGGCCGGCGCGACCAGCTGCGCTTCTTCGACTACTGGCTGAAGGGCGAGAAGAACGGTGTGATGCAGGAGCCGCCGGTGAAGCTCCTCATCCGCAAGGGCGGCAAGGACAATTACGAGTGGCGCCATGAAAACGAATGGCCGCTCCGGCGCACGCGCTGGACGCGCTTCTACCTCAAGCCCGCGCGGGTGGCGACGAAGGGCCGCGAACCGGCAGAGGGACTGCTCGCTCCGGTGGCGCCCAAGCAGCGGGGCTCGGTCACGTACTCGGCGACCGGCATGTCGAAAGCCGGGATCGCCTCCGCCTCCTGGACCTCGACGGTGCTGCCGGGCAGCCTGCCCAGGCTCGGCGTGTCATTCGAGACCGAGGCGCTGCGCCAGGATCTCGAGATCACCGGGCCGGTGGTGCTGACGCTTTGGGTTTCGAGCACCACGGAGGACATGGACGTATTTGCCACGCTGCGGAACATCGACCGCAGCGGCCAGGACGTGTGGGAGACCGGCCAGCAGCAGCAGAACGTGCCGGTCGCCAAGGGCTGGCTGCGCGCATCGCAGCGCAAGCTCGATGCGAGGCTCACCCTGCCCCACCGGCCGTACCACGTCCATGACGAGCGACTGTGGCTGAAGAGGGGCCAGCCGGTGCGCCTCGACGTGGAGGTCTGGCCGACCTGCATGGTATTCCGCAAGGGGCATCGCATCCGGCTCGACATCCAGCCCCGCGACGGGGTCGGGTCGGCGCCCTACACCCACTACAGCGCCGATTACAATGTCGGTGACAATACCGTCTACACGGGTGGTAGCATGGCTTCTCATCTGCTGCTGCCGGTCATCCCGGGAAACACCCGGATCAATAAAACCTAGAGGGAAAACACCATGAAATCCAAGTGCTGTCTGATTGCTGCTGGCTTGGCCGCAATCCTGCTGCCGAGCTCGCAGGCCTTCGCGCAGGCAAAGAAGGACGACTATCCGATGCGCCCCGTACGCATGATCGTACCGTTTGCCCCCGGCGGGGCGTCCGACACGGTCGGCCGCATCATCCAGCCGGCGATAGCCAATCGTCTCAAGCAGCAGGTGGTGGTGGACAACCGCGGCGGCGCCGCGGGCAACATCGGAGTCGAGGTCGCGGTCCGCGCCACGCCCGACGGCTATACCTTCCTGCTCGGCAACATCGGCACGATGGCAATCAACCCCAACTACTACACCAAGTTCCCGTACCGGCCGCTGAAGGACCTCATCCCGATCACGCAGGTGGTGGACGTTCCCAGCGCGATCGCCGTGCACCCGTCGCTGCCCGTCAAGAACGCCAAGGAGCTTATCGCCTACTTGAAGGCCAATCCCGGCAAGCTCAACTACGGGGCGGCGTCGCCCTCCAGCGCGAGCACGCTGGAAATGCTTGCGTTTCTTCGTGCCACCGGCACCGACGCGGTCATGGTTCCGTACAAGGGCGGCGCCGGACCGGCGGTGATCGGGGTACTGGCGAACGAGGTGCAGATGGTCATGCTGACCTTCTCCTCCCTCGTCAACTTCGCGAAGCAGGGCCGGCTGCGCATGGTGGCCGTGGTGCAACCTGAACGCAACCCTGCGATGCCGGATGTCCCGACCCTGCGCGAGCAGGGGTTGAACATGACGGTTGGCTCGTGGCAGGGCCTGTTCGTACCCAAGGGCACGCCGCAAGCGGTGGTCAACAGACTCTTCCAGGTCGGCGTTGCGGCGATGAAGGACCCGCAGGTCGTCAAGCGTCTCGGCGATAGCGGGGTGACGATCGTCACCAGCCGGTCGCCGGCCGACTTCACCGCGTTCTTGAAATCGGAGACCGACCGGTTCGGAAAGGCGATCAAGGACGCGAACATCCGGACGGAATAACCCCTCACCCCACCCTCCCCCTTGCCAAGGGGGAGGGATAGGGAGTGGGTGTTGGGCGTGAATTCCTAGTTACGCACAATCGAGGATTGGAGAACGAGATGGCGAATTTCGGCATGGTCGGCGTGGACTGGCAGCAGCGCATCAATTGGGACCGCTTGCGCAAGTACCGCACCGAACGGGCGCGCGAGCGGATGAAGGCGCACGGGCTTTCCGCAATGCTGTGCATGTACGACGAAAACGTACGCTATATCACAGGCACGCTCACCCCGGGCTGGAACCGCTTGAAGCCCGGGTTGCGCTACTGCCTGCTGTGCGGCGACGACGCGCCCGTCCTGTTCGAGCAGGGGGACATCGGCGCGCAGGTCAACCGCCATTCGCCGTGGCTTCCCAAGGACCACGTCCGCTGGTCCTATGCCTGGATCAAGGGCGCGGCGGGACCGGCCTCGCTGCAGCAGGTCCGGAAGTTCACCAACGCGATCAAGCAGGAGATGAAGAAGGCGAACGTCGCGGGCGGCAAGCTCGGCGTGGACTTCATGGACATCAACATGCTGCAGATTTTCAAGGACGAGAAGATCGAGTGGACCGACGGCATGACGCCCATGATGGAGGCGCGCGCGGTCAAGAACGAGGACGAGCACGAGGCGCTGCGCATGGTGGGAGCGATCGGCGACGCGGCGCACTGGGAATTCATGAAGTTTCTCAAACCCGGCCGCACCGAGAACCAGCTGACTGCGCACATCATGGAGTTCCTCTACTCCATTCCGGGCATGGAGGACGTCGAGGACGTGATCGTCTCCTCGGGTCCCAATACCTGGCCTAACTGGCGCAATTTCTCCGACCGCATCGTCCAGCCCGGAGAAATCGTCTTCATGGATCTCGCCGCGCTCACCTGGAACGGCTACAAGTCGTGCTATTACCGGACCTATTGCGCCGGCAAGGAGCCGACCCGCGAGCAGAAGGATTTCTACGCGACCGCGCTCAAGTGGCTCTACGATTCCATGAAGGCGGTGAAGGTCGGCACCACCACGCGCGAGATCGCGTCGAAATGGCCATCCGCGAAGGAAGCCTGGGGCTACGAGGAGGAAGACCAGGCCGCGGCCAATCTGTGGGGCCATGGCCTCGGGCTCGCGCAATACGACCAGCCGGTGATCTCGCGCATCTGGTCGCTCGACCACCCGATCGAGATCAAGGAAGGCATGGTGTTCGCGCTGGAGACCCAGCACGGCAAGCAGTTCGAATGGGGCGTGCGCATCGAGGAAATGCTGATCGTGCACAAGGACCGCGTGGAGCTGATCTCGAACTTCCCGGTCGAGCAGATCACGGTCGTCGACCCCATGCCGGGCTATTCGACGCTCGGGTGGTCCAAATAGCAGATGGCGCGCCTGCCGCGAGAGCCGGTTTTCATGCAGCCACTGGTCATACCCCTGTCCGCTCCGGAGGCGGCCGATGCGGCTCGCTTCGGGCCAAAGGCCGCGAACCTCGCCGCCTTAGGCCAGGCCGGGCTTCCGATACCGGACGGCATCTGCCTCGCGGCCGACGCCTACCGGATGCAAATCGCCGCATTGGGCCTCGACGAAACGGCGCGCGAGGTCTTCTCTTCTGACGATGGTCAGGCGCGCCGTAGCGCTCTTCGACTGCGAATGCAGTTGATGGAGCAGCCCGTCGTCGAAGAGCTGCAGGAACCGTTGATCGCCGCGTGGCGATCCGTCACCCGGAACGGCACGGTGCCCGGCGTGGTGCGCTCTTCGGCCCTCGTCGAGGACCGATTCGGCTCGAGCTTCGCCGGGCAGTTCGAAAGCTTTCTCGGGCTCGAGAACGAAATCGACTTTTTCACCGCGGTGCGTTCGTGCTGGGCTGCGCTGTGGGCACCACGGGCGCTGCGATACATGGCGACGCACGGCCTCGATCCGGCAGACACCGCCATGGCGCTGCTGATGCAGCCTTTGGTGGCCGCGCGTGCAGCTGGCGGTGGCCTCAGCCAGACAGCCGAAGGCGAGATGCTGATCAACGCGACCCCGGGGCTGGGCTCCGCCATCGCTCAGGGCGAGGTGGCTCCTGACCGCTACGAACTGGGCCGGGACGGGGGACTGCGCGACAGCCAGGCCGGAATGAAGTATCACCAGGCCACTTGCGCACACCTGTCGCGGCCGGGTCGGTCCCGGCCCAAGGCAACGGTCTGCCTGACCCCGGCGCAGGCCGAGGAATTGGGGCGCTACCTGATCCAGGCCGAGGCGGTCATGGGCCGGCCGGTGGAGATCGAATGGGCCCTCGATGACGGGGGGATCAAGCTGCTGCAGTCGCGCCCGCTCCATCTCGACGAGCAGCCGGCGCAGGTACCCGACCAGATCTGGTTGCGGCAGCCGCGGCTGCGCGGCCAGCCGGCGGGCGTGGGCTGGGGCACGGGCCGTGCCTGCGTGGTGAACTGCGAGTGCGAAATCTCGCGGGTCGGCCCCGGCGACGTGCTCGTCACGCGCATGGCCGGCCCCGCGCTGGGGCGTGTACTGGCCACCGTTTCCGGTGTCGTGTCCGAGCTCGGCGGCAGCACCTCCCACCTCGCCTCGCTCGCGCGCGAGCGCTGCGTTCCCATGGTGCTGGGCGTGCCGGGCGCCACTCTCCAGATTCCCGAGGGCGTGCAAGTGGCGGTGGACGGCGTTGCGGGGATCGTGCGCTGGATGGCCAATCGCTAGAGCATGACGCAGAGAATCCGCGGCATCACGGACGAAGAGGCGAGCGGCCCGGCGAAGGAGCTGTTCGCAGCCTGCGACCGCATGCTCGGCCGCACCGCAAACCTGCAGCGCATTCTCGCGCACAGCCCGTACGTGGCGCGCTGGCTGCTGCCGTTCATCGCCGCCGTCCGCCAACCCAATGCAGGCGCCGTGTCCGACGCGCGGCTGCGCAACCTCGCCGTTCTCAAGACTTCGACGATCAACGGCTGCCGATACTGAACCGACCACAACCGGGTGCTTGGTCAAGCACTGGGACTGACGGACGCCGAGTTCGACGCTCTGCGGGGTGACGATTACCGTTCGAGCACGCTGTTCGACGAGCGGGCGAAAGCCGTGCTGGCATGGTCGGAAGCAATGACACTGAACACCGCGAAGCAAAGCGGTCCGGCCTGGGACGACTTGCGCCGGCTGTTCAACGACGCCGAGATCGTCGAAATTTCACTCGCGTGCGCACTATTCAACATGATCAACCGGCTGAACGACTCTTTCCGCACCGAGCTCGAGCCGGAGGAATACAACCGCCGGCAGCATCGCGCCGTCGGCGTCACCGCCGCGGCGCTCGAGGACTACGCCTGCCGCATCTGCTCTCAAAGACACCCCCTCTCCCCGTGTTAACGGGGAGAGGGTTGGAGTGAGGGGTAATCAGCATGCGTCCGAGGATATTCATCACCCAACCGGTGGCCGAAAGCGCCGTCGCGCGCCTGCGGGCGGTCGCCGACGTCGAGATGAACCCCGACACGCTGCACATCGCGACGAAGGACGAGCTGCTGGAGCGGATCCCGCAGCTCGACATCCTGTTCTGCCTGCTCCATGACAAGGTGAACCGCGACGTCATCGCAGCGGGAAAACGCCTGCGCGCGATTGCATCGATGAAGATCACGCCCTCGGATATCGACGTTGCCGCCGCGACCGCGCGCCGTATCCCGGTCACCGTGATCGCGCCGATCGTGACCGAGGCGACCGCCGACATTCACTTTGCGCTGCTGCTCGCGGTCGCCCGGCGCGTGGTGGAGGGCGACCGTTTGGTGCGGGCCGGGATCTTCCCGGGTGCGCAGTCGGCGCACTTGCTGGGCGCCTGGGTCCACGGCACGACCATCGGCCTGATCGGTGGCGGCGGCCGCATCGGGCGCGCGGTCGCGAAACGCGCGCAGGGCTTCTCGATGCGCACCATTTACTGGACGCCTCGCCGCAAGCCGGAAAGCGAGGAGCGGGCGGCCGGCCTCGAATACGTTCCCTACGACCGGCTGCTCGCGGAGTCCGACTTCGTCTCGGTCCACGCTCCCCTCAACGCGGAGACACGGCATCTCGTTGGCGAGCGCGAGTTGCGGCTCATGAAGCCGACCGCTTTCCTCGTCAACACCGCGCGCGGCCCGATTGTGGACGAGAAGGCCCTCGTGCGTGCCCTGAAAGAGAAACGCATCGCCGGCGCCGGCCTTGACGTTTACGAGAACGAACCGAAAGTGGAGCCGGATCTGCTGACGATGCAGAACGTGGTGCTTACGCCGCACCTCGGCAGCGCGGTCAAGGACCTGAGGGAATCCATGGCCAACGTGGTGGCGGACAACATCCTGGCGGTGCTGGACGGCCGGCAGCCGCCGAATTGCTGGAATCCGGAGGTCTACGGCGCAACAAAGTGACAATTGACGGCTGACGACTGACGAGAGACAGGAAGCGAAAGGAAGCGCGATGGCTGGAAAAGCGAAGGTGGTGCTGACGGACTACGTCTGGGAGTCCCTGGACGTGGAGAAAAAGCTCCTCGCGGGGCTTGCCGACCTGGTGCCCATGCAGACCAAGAAGCCGGACGAATTCCTCTCCCAGGCGGCGGACTGCGACGCCCTACTCAATACCTACGCAGGGCCGATCACCGCCGATGCCATGGCGAAGATGCCGAAATGCAAGATCATCGCGCGCTACGGTATCGGGGTGGATACGATCGATCTCGAAGCCGCCACCCGGGCGGGCATCATCGTCACCAACAATCCCACCTATTGCATCGAGGAAGTGGCCGAACACACCATGGCGCTGCTCCTCGACAGCGCCCGCAAGATCGCGTTCTACGATCGCCTCGTGCGCGCGGGGACCTGGGCCGTGCCGCCGGGCAAGCCGCTCTACCGGCTCGTCGGCCGCACCCTGGGGCTGGTCGGTTTCGGCAACATCGCGCGCCAGGTGGCGGTGCGCGCGGCTGCGTTCGGCATGCGCGTGCTCTACGCCGATCCCTACGTCAAGGAAGGGCAGTTTCCCGAGCCGGGCAAAAAGGTGGAATTGCCCGAACTCTTCAAGGAATCGGACTTCATCTCCGTGCACCCTCCCCTCACGCCCCAGACGCGTGGCATGATCAACGACGATGCGTTTGCCAGGATGAAGCCCGGAGCGATTCTCATCAACTGCGCGCGCGGCCCGGTCGTGGACACCGCGGCGCTGGTGCGGGCGCTCGACGCGAAGAGAATCGCCGGCTGCGCGCTCGACACCACCGATCCCGAGCCCCTTCCCGACCCGCACCCGCTGCGCGGACGGGACAACGTGATCATCAATCCGCACGTCGCCTGGTACAGCGAGACCGCGATGGTAGGCCTGCAGGCGGGGGCACCGGGAGAGGTGCGCCGCGTGCTCACGGGCGAATGGCCCGTCAACGTCGTCAACAGGGCGGTAAAGGGCAAGAGCCGCGCCGGCCTGTAGCCGGAATGGCGTTACGAGTGACATGATCAACGCTGCGATCATCGGCCTCGGCTGGTGGGGCCGGAACATCGTCCAGTGCGTGCAGGGCAAAAGCACGAAGCTCCGTTTCGTGCATGGCGTGAGTAAGGAGATTGACGCCGCCTTGCCGATCGCCGAGGCCAACGGTTTCATTCTGAGCGACGACCTCGATAAGGCGCTCGCCGACAAGCGCGTGGAGGCCGTCGTGCTGGCGACCCCCCACTCCTTGCACACGGACCAGATCGTGCGCATCGCGAAGGCGGGTAAGCCCGTGTTCTGCGAGAAGCCCCTTGCGCTCAAGCGCGCGGATGCGGAGCGCTCCGTGGCGGCCTGCTCGCAAGCCGGCGTCTTGCTCGGCCTGGGAACGAACAAGCGCTTCTGGCCTTCGATGGCCGAGCTGCGGCGCATCGCGGCAAGCGGTGCGCTCGGCCGCCTGATGATGATCGAAGGCCACTACAGCAACGAAAACTCGGGCCTGCATTTCTCCGCGTGGCGGGATTCCCCGAGCGAGTCACCCGGCGGCGGCATGACCGGCACGGGAATTCACCTCCTCGATGCCTTCGTCAGCCTCGCCGGACCGGTCGCCGAGGTGAACGCGCGCCTCGTCACGCAGCGGAAGGGCCACGATCCCCGCGACGCCATCTCCACCACGTTCACGTTCGCCAGCGGCCTGCCGGGCTATTTCGGTGCCGTGCGCGCCTCGCCGGTGTACTGGCGGGTGCACCTCTTCGGAGACGAGGGCTCGGCCGAAGCCCTGGGCGAGATCCAGGTCGTGCTGCGCAGCCGGGGCGGGAAAACGGAGGTGCGGGACTTTCCGAAAGTGGACTCGCTGCTCGCCGAGCTCGACGCCTTCGCCGACGCCGCTACAGGGCGCGCTCCCTACCCGATCAAGCCGCAGGAGATGGTGGACGTGGTCGCCGCGTTCGAGGCCATCATCCGGTCCATGGAGACCGGCAAACCGGTGCCTGTCTAGAGAGCGCGCTCGAGCTCGTCGCGCAAGGAGTAAAGCTCCCTGGGCATCCGCGCCTTGAGCTTGTCGAAGAGCTCGGCGTGGTCCTTCAACTCCCTGTGCCAGACCTCGCGGTCCACCCGCGTCAGTTCCTCGAAGCGCGCGCGCGTGAAGCTCTCGAGGCCGGCCCATTCGAGGTCCTCGTAACGCGGCTGCAGGCCGAGCGGTGTCTTTACCGCCTCCGCCTTGCCCTCGATGCGGTCGATGATCCACTTCAGCACCCGCATGTTCTCGCCGAAGCCGGGCCAGATGAATTCGCCCTTCGCGTCCTGCCGGAACCAGTTCACGCCGAAGATGCGCGGCGGGTGCTTGAGCCCCGCGCCGACCTTCAGCCAGTGCTTGAAATAGTCGCCGTAGTGGTAGCCGCAGAACGGCAGCATCGCGAACGGGTCGCGCCGCACCACGCCGACCTGGCCGACGATCGCCGCGGTCGTCTCTGAGGCCATCGTCGAGGCCATGTAGACCCCGTGCGCCCAATCGAACGATTCGGTCACGAGCGGCACCGCGGTCGCGCGCCGGCCGCCGAAGAGAAACACGCTGATCGGCACACCTTGCGGGTTCTCCCAGTCCGGGTCCACCGACGGGATCTGGGAGCAGCTCATCGTGAAGCGCGCGTTGGGATGGGCCGCCTTTTTCCTGCCTCCCGGCGTCCACGCCTTGCCCTGCCAGTCGATCAGGCCCTGCGGCGGCTCCTTCGTCAGTCCTTCCCACCACACGTCGCCGTCGGGCGTGAGCGCCACGTTCGTGAAGATCGTGTTGCGCTTCACCGCTTCCAGGCAGTTCGGATTGGTGAACTCGGACGTTCCCGGCGCAACGCCGAACGCGCCCGCCTCCGGGTTGATCGCATAGAGGCGGCCGTCTGCTCCCGGCTTGATCCAGGCGATATCCTCGCCGATGGTGGTGATCTTCCAGCCCTTCTCCCTGAACACCTTCGGCGGCACCAGCATCGCGAGATTGGTCTTGCCGCACGCGCTCGGGAACGCCGCAGCGAGGTAATACTTCTTCTTCGCGGGCGTCTCGATGCCGAGGATCAGCATGTGCTCCGCGAGCCAGCCCTGCTCGCGCGCCATGATCGAGGCAATGCGCAGCGCGAAGCATTTCTTCCCGAGCAGCGCGTTGCCGCCGTAGCCGCTGCCGAAGGACCAGATCTCCTTGGTCTCGGGGTAATGCACGATGTACTTGTGCTCCTTGTTGCTCGGCCAGGCGACGTCCGTCTGCCCCGGAGCGAGGGGCGCGCCGATCGAGTGCACGCACGGCACGAAGGTGCCGTCGCCGCCCATCACGTCCAGCACCTTGCGGCCGATGCGGGTCATCCACTTCATGTTCGCCACCACGTAGGGCGAGTCGGTGAGCTCCACCCCGATGTGGGCGATGTGGGAGCCGAGCGGCCCCATGCTGTAGGGAATCACGTACATCGTGCGCCCGCGCATGCAGCCGTCGAAGAGCTTGCCGAGCGTCGCTCGCATCTCCTCCGGCGCCACCCAGTTGTTATTGGGGCCGGCGTCCTCCTTGTTGCGGCTGCAGACGAAGGTGCGCTCTTCCATGCGCGCGACGTCGTCCGGGTCGGACCGCGCGAGGAAGCAGCCGGGACGCTTGCGGGGGTCGAGCTTGATCAGCATGCCGCTCGCGACCATCTCGGCGCAGAGCCGGTCGTATTCCTCCTGGGAGCCGTCGCACCAGTGGATGCGCTCGGGTTTGGTGAGCCGCGCGATCTCCTCGACCCATGCCTTGAGCCGGGCGTGCTTGACGTAGGGGGGCGCTGAGGGAGCCTTGGCGAGATGAGCCGCAGAGGCGGATTGGTTCATACTCTCCTCTCCGAACCTGGGGAATATCTTTTAAAAACAAAGGCAAAGCAACCATCCCCTGGTAGCCTTGCCGAGTTGAGGCATTCTACACCAAAACCTGGCGCCGGGCGTGCAGCCGAATTAGGCCCTGCGGATCCGATCGCGGCGCATCCAGGCCAGCCACACGATTGCGATGCCCGCCAGCAGGACGGCGGGCACTGCCCACAGGTTCATCGCCCGCCAGCCCTCGATGGAGAACAGCGCCCCCGACGCCAGAGAGGTGCCGATCATCGTGATGAAGATCGCGGCGTCGTTCACGCCCTGCACCTTGGCGCGCTCCGCCGGGGAGTGGCTTTCGGTGAGCAGCGCGGTTGCGCCCACGAACATGAAGTTCCAGCCGATCCCGAGCAGCACCAGCGCCAGCCAGAAATGCATGAGGTCCACGCCCGCGAGCGCGATCGCGACGCAGACGATATTGAGCGCCACTCCCGCCAGCAGGACCGTTATCACTCCGAGGCGATTGATGAGGTTTCCGGTGACGAACGAAGGCGCAAACATCCCCACGATGTGCCACTGGATCACGAAGGCAGTCTCGCTGAAAGGATGCGCCGAGGCATCCATGGCGAGGGGCGTCGCGGTCATGAGCAGATTCATCACGCCATAGCTGATCGTGCCGCACAGCAAGGCGACGGCAAATACGGGCTGCCGCGCGATGGTGCCGAGCGGTCGCCCGGTTTCACTGCGCGCGGATTCGGGCAACCGCGGAATTTCAAGCCAGCACAGCACCAGGATCGCCAGCAGCGCGAAGACAACGAGCGAAAAGTACGCTCCCGTATACGGGTGGCCCCCGACCAGTTCCATCGTGAGCTTGCTGGTTTCGGGTCCGAGGAATCCGCCCGCGATTCCGCCCGTCAGCACCAGAGAAATCGCCCGGCTCCTGAACTCCCCTGTCACCGCATCGGCGGCGGCAAAACGATAATGCTGTCCTGCCGCGAAATAGGTGCCTAGAATGACCACGCCGAGGCACAGTAACCAGAAGTTGCCCGCATACACGGCGGCCGCGGACACCAGAGAACCGGTGATTGCGAAGAGCGCCCCCACGATGAAGCCGGTGCGACGGGTGAAACGCTTCATGAGCATCGCCAGCGGCAGGGTCGCCAGCGCCGACCCGACGAAGTAGGACGTCACCGGCAGGGTCGCCAGCGCCTTGTCCGCCGCCAGCGCATAGCCCGCGAGGGCGTTTACGGTAATCAGGATCGAGTTGTTGGTGAACAGCAGCCCCTGGCAGATCGCCAGGACCAGGACGTTTCTTCTGGAAATGTCCATGCGCTTACAGCCGCCGCGGTTCGGTGGCCGGGCAAGTCATCGTCGCGGAGGCGGGGATCCAGACCCCCCATCCCAACCTTCCCCCTCAAGGGGGGAAGGAGATTTTGCGCCTCCGCGGGAATGACGAAGTTCGCAGATTGCAGAGTACCCTTGGCGCGTTTTCAACGCTGCTGAAACTGCACTTTTCCGAACATGATCTCCCACGACTTGTCGGTGTGCGCCGCCTGATTGGCGGCCTGGACTTCGGCGAGCACCTGCAGCCCGCGCTGCACCGCGGGCCGGGCGCCGATCTCGTCGAACCAGCGTTTGACGTTGGGGTACTCGTTGAAATCGATTCCCCGGCGCTCGGGATTGCGCATCCAGGGGAAGATCGCGATGTCCGCGATCGAGTACTCGTTGCCCGCCGCGTAGCGCCCCTCGCCGAGGCGCTGGTCGAGGATGCGCGTCAGGCGGTTGGCTTCCTTGGTGTAGCGCTCGATCGGGTACTGCAGTTTTTCCCTCGAGTAGCTGCGGAAATGATGGGCCTGCCCGAACATGGGCCCGACACCGCCCATTTGCCACATCAGCCACTGCACGCAGTTCCACCGCGCGTGCAGGTCGGCCGGCAGCAGCTTTCCGGTCTTGGAAGCGAGGTAGAGCAGTATCGCCCCCGATTCGAAGAGCGAGAGCGGCTTGCCGCCGGGCCCGTCGTGATCGACGATCGCCGGTATGCGGTTGTTGGGGCTGATCCTGAGAAATTCCGGCCGGAACTGCTCGCCCTCGCGGATGTTGACGCCGTGGACGCGGTACTTGAGGCCGGTCTCTTCTAACATAATGTGGACTTTATGGCCGTTCGGCGTGGGCCAGCTGTAGACGTCGATCATGGGATCTCCCTGAAAAACTGCGGTAAGTGATAGCTGATGCGCCGCAAGCGAAAGGCGAATCCTACCAATTTCACGCTAGCGGCGTAACCCGCGCTGCGTCTTCGACCGGGATATCCCTGATATGCTTCGCGCGGTCATGCCGCTTTCCGCCCTTCGGTCGTGGTGGCTGCCGCCCCGCACCTCACCCGATGCTGCGCTGATTCTCGCAGCGCGCGGCATCCGCGCATTCACCGACGGCTACGTGGCGCTGCTGCTGCCGTACTACCTCACGCTGCTGGGCTACAGCGCACTTCAGGTCGGCCTGATCGCCACCGCGACGCTGCTCGGGTCGGGGCTGCTGACGCTGCTGACCGGGCTGTTCGCGTACCGGTTCCGGATGCACGTCATGCTGACCGCCGCGTGCCTGCTCATGCTCGGCACCGGGCTGGGATTCGCGGCGGTCACGGATTTCTGGCCGTTGCTGTTGATCGCCGTGGTGGGGACGCTCAACCCCTCGAGCGGTGACGTCAGCGTCTTTTCTCCGCTCGAGCAGTCTCTCCTGTCGCACGCGGCGGCAGCCGAGTGGCGCACCGCGTTGTTCGCGCGCTACAGCCTGGTGGGACATCTCCTCGGCGCGCTCGGCGCGCTGGGCGCCGCAATCCCCGGCCTGCTCGCGCAATGGAGCGTCCTCGACCTCAAGATGGCAACGCAGGCGATGTTCGTGGTGTACGGGCTCTCGGGGCTCGTTGCGCTCGTGCTTTATCGCCGGCTTGCCTCGGCCGGTTCACGCGGCGACGAGGTGCGTGCGGTACCGTTGGGAGCCTCGAGAGGCATCGTCCTCCGGCTGGCGGCACTGTTCAGCCTCGACTCGTTTGCCGGGGGCTTCGCGGTGCAATCGCTGCTCGCGCTGTGGCTCTTCCTCAGGTTCGACTTGTCGATGGAGGCCGCCGGCACCATTTTCTTCTGGACCGGGGTCCTGGCCGCGGCGTCCTTTCTTGCCGCCCCCGCGGTTGCCCGGCGCTTCGGCCTCATCAACACGATGGTGTTCACGCATCTGCCGGCGAACCTGTTCTGCATCCTCGCCGCCCTGATGCCGACGCTACCGCTCGCCGTGCTGTTCCTCCTGCTGCGCTCTGCGCTCTCCTCGATGGACGTGCCCGCGCGCTCCTCCTACGTAATGGCCGTCGTTTCGCCGGCGGAACGCCCCGCCGCGGCAAGTCTGGCCGCGGTGCCGCGCAGCCTCGCCTCCGCCGTCAGCCCGGCGTTCGCCGGGTACCTGCTGACGCTCACCAGTTTCGGCTGGCCCCTGGTGGTCTGCGGGGCGCTGAAGATCGTCTACGACCTGGCGCTGCTCGGGATGTTCAGGAAGGTCAAACCGCCGGAAGAGCGGTAATCACGAGTGACGAATCACGATTCGGGATCTTTCAGAGGCAGGCGGCGTGCTCTCAACAGCGGCGCCCATTTATCCAGCTCGCTGTGGATACGGGTGGCGAACTGCTCGATGGTCATCGTCGCAGGCTCGAGCCCGAGGCCGCGCAGGTAGGACTGGATCGCGGTGCTGGCGCACAGGGCGGCGACCTGTGCCCTCAGCCAGGCCGTGGCGACCGGCGGAGTGCCCGCCGGCGCGAATAATCCGTACCACGCTTCGAGCTCGTAGCCCGGCAGTCCTGATTCGGCAACCGTCGGCACGTCGGGCAGCCGCTCCAGCCGTCGGGCACTGGTGACCGCGAGCGGCCTGAAGTGCTCGCTCGGCAAATAGGTCAGCGTCAGCGGCAACGCTGCGAACATGAGCGAGACCTGGCCCGTCGCGAGCCCGTTCAGGGCATTGACTCCGCTGTTGTAGGAAACGTGTACAAAGCTTGACGCCCGCCATCCGGCGGAACAGCTCCCCCGCGAGGTGGCCGGTGCTGCCGTCTCCCGAAGACGCGAAGTTGATTTCTCCCGGCCGCACCTTGAGCCAGGCGGCGAGCCCGCGCACGTCCTCCATCGGCAGCCCGGCGCTTACCATCAATACGAACGGCATCGTGACGAGCGGCGTGACCAACATGAAATCGCGCACCGGATCGTACGCCACGCCGTGGAAGTAATGCGGGTTGATGATCATGGTCGCGTTGCTCGCGAGGAGCAGCGTGTGGCCATCCGCCGTGGCACGGGCGACCGACATCGCGCCCCGCGTCGTCGCGCCCCCGGGCTGGCGCACGAGCGCGACCGGGTGCGGCGTATCCGCACGGATCGCTTGCTGGACGATGCGCGCCAGGATGTCGGTAATCGCCGGCGGCGCATAGGGCGCCATCAACCGGTAGCTGCGGGACATGCGGGAGGTCCCGCGGATGTCGGTGGGCCCGCTGATCGGGTATGGAACGACGATCGTGACCGGCCTGGCCGGGAACGGCTCCGCGGTCGCCACGCCGCAGCGCACGACCAGCGCGGCGGTGCCGGATAGCGAGTACAAAAACGAACGCAGGCCGGTCACTGGCCACCCGTCACGGCGCTGCGCCCGGCTGCGAGGCCGGCACCACGCCTCCGTTCTCACTCCTCATCGCTGATCGGCGTGCCTTTTTCGCTCGCCCGTACGACCATCCGGTCGATTTCCCGTTCCACCAGCTGCTTGATCTCCTCGTCCTCCGGATAGCACAGCAGCCAGAGGTCCGCGAACTCGCCGGATACATGCTTCCTGCGGCCGAGCACGAGCCGGCGGGGCAAGCTCTCGACGCCGGGCTTCAGCATGAACTCGTTGCCCTGCTCCCAGTAGATCGAGAGCGTATCCACCTTGAGGCTCGAGCGCAGCAGGCGCACCACGAACTCGAAACGAATCGAGTGCATTCCCAGCGAGCGCAGCTGGACGACCCGGTGAGACGGCGGCGGCTCCCCGGCTTTCAGCGCCCTGATTTCGTCCTGTCGCGACGCCATGCTAGCCGCCCGTTTCAGTGGCCATAGCTCGCCGCTAGGATAGCCGCGGCGGCGGAGTCTGACAATTTCGCAACCGCCCGGGGGTTGCTCCCGGTGACAATTCCCGCTGCGCGCTGCAACACCGCAATTCCTCGTATCGCAGATGATTCCGATTCAGCACTCCGGCGGGGATTCCGGCTCCGTGCCCTCGTTCTTCCAGCGCATCCACATGCGCAGCCGGCGGAAATCGCGCGCGTCCACGCTGTCGGGAAGGATGACGGCCCGCCGCGTGCGGCCCTTTCCGCGCGGCCTGAGCGCAACGATGGTGAGGGCGGGCGAAACGTAGCTCGAATCCAGCAGCTCGCTCTCCACCCAGTCTCCGTCCCGGGTGCGGAACGAAATACCACCGCCGCTCTTCAGCTCCAGAGCGACGATTGCGTTCGCCGCGTGCAGGGCGGCGTCGCGTGCCAGGAGATAGACGAGGCTGAAGGCGATCGCCAGCGTGCCCGCGCCCTTCGCGAGCGCCGGGACGGGGACGAGCCACAGCAGTCCCGCGGCGGCCAGGTGCACCGCGCAAAGCGCGACGGCAAGCCGCACCGAAGGCGAAATGGAGACGTTCTGGACAAGCACGGCGCTGCGCTCTCCTCAGCACCCTCGATTGCTGAGGGGCGGTGATTCGAGGGCGCGCGCTATCAGGCGGCAGGTTGCAGGCGGAACCGCTATCGGCATCCTTTCGAGGCCCACCGGAAGCGGTTTGCCCACCACCATGCCGATATTGCGGTCTGCTGCCAGTACGGCAACGACTGGTACCACTCGCGGTCGGCGTTGCATTGCGCGCACGGGTCGCGCTCAGTCGCGAACGCCAGTGTCCCGTGGCGGCTGTACAAGTGCACGCCGAACGCATAGGAAGCGCACGCAAAAACTGTGGCCATCATCACGATGACGCCAATGATGAGTACCAATAGCAGGATGAGTTGCATACCAGGAATCCCCTCGAGCGCTCACTTTACCCCTTGAGGCAGGCGCGAAGCTGTGAAGAAATGCACCGCCAATGCCGCACCCTGTCGCTGTTCCCCGACAGTGTTTCGCCCGACTAATGTGCCGCGGGTTTCGCCGAGGCCTGCTCGATCCACACCGACATTTCGTCGAGCAAAGCGGTGGTCGCCTGGTTGAATGCCGCCACAGCCGCAGGCGCGCTCTCGCTGGCGGCGGGGGCGCCCTGAACGAACCTGCGCCGCGCGATGAGCGTCCGCTCGGCGGCATCAACCAGCACCGCCGTAACCTCGATCCGCACGCTGCCCGGATTTTCCGCGACGTTGTGGTAGAACTCCTCGAGGCGGTTGTGGAGAACGACCTCGCCCCTCACGCCTGCGGTCGTAGCCGCAACGGCGCGAAAGCTGCCGCCTGTCTCGAGCCGCCGCGCCAGGAGCTCGCTCAGCGCGCGCGCCGGCCGCTCCGTCCACGCCGCGAACTGGTAATAGGCACGCTGGCCCGGTGCCCGACTGAACACGAGACTCTGGGTGTCGTAGAAAGGGCTTGCGAGAGCGGGATTGACGAGCAGCACGCGTCCGGCGGCCGCACCCGGCTTCGCGGTGCCCTCCCCTGCGAGGTCCTCGAGCACATAGTATTCGCGCGGAGGAACTTCGGGAATTTCCACACAGCCCGCGAGCATCGCTAGCGCGGCGGCGGCGGCGGCGCACCTCATCGCATCCGCTCTCCCGGTCCGAGCTGCGCCGCGCTCGGGCCAAGGATTGCGGCGCGCGGATCCTGCAGCCGGTCGGCGGCCCGCGACAGGATTTCGGCGCTCGAGCGCAGTTCCTGCGCCGTGGCGCGGATTTCGTGCGAACCGGAGTCGGCCGCGTGCTCGAGCCGCTTCGCCAGCGTGCTCGTCTCACGCTCGAGCGCCTGCACCGCGCGCGCGAGCGCGCGCATCGTCGCATCGGCCTGCTTGAACGCTGGCTGCGCGCCCGCACTGGCGCGCTCCACCGCCGCGGCGATCTCCCGGCTCGATTTGCCGAATTCCAGGGCGCTCTTCGCCAAGGCGTCCGCGACCTCGTCGAGCCTGCCCATCCGCTTGGACATGTCCCCCGAAAGGTCGCGCAGATTGGCGAGTGTTGCCCCGAACGCCTCGCGATTCTCCTTGTTGAGGAGCTGCTCCATGTTGGAGAGCGCTGCTGCGCCCGTGATCGCCAGGCGGTTCATCGCGCTGGTGAGCAGATCGATGTCCGACTGCCCCTCGGCAATCACGGGGTAGGACTCGCCAGGCTGGACTGCGGCGAGCTCGGGGCCGGGCGCGCCCGGCGTGGCGAGGTGAATGCGCGCAATCCCGGTCAGAATATTGCGGTCAACGACCGCTACCGTGTTGGTGCTCACCGGGGTGTCGCCGTCGATGCGGATGATGACCCGGACCCGGTTGATATTCTGGCTCGAGATCGAATAGCTCTCGACCCGTCCCACCTTCACCCCGCGCATGGTGACGTCGCCGCCGACCTGCAGCCCTTCCAGCGACTGGCGCTCGAAGTAGATCGCATAGTAGTGGGAGTCCGGCCGGGCGCCGGTGCGCGCGAGCCAGGTTACCGCCAGCACGATAGCGACGATCAGCGCGAGGAGCGTCGCGCCTACGCTTGTATAGCGCGCTTCAGGTTCCACGGTTCATCTCCGGTCCCTCGAGCATTGTGCGCACGCGGAAGTAAGACTGCAACCACGGGTCGTCCACGCGCATGACTTCCTTCACCGGCCCGTCGGCGATGACCTTGCCGTCCGCGAGCACGATCGTCCGATCCACGATCCCGAGCAGCGTATCGAGGTCGTGTGTGATCACCAGAATCGTCAGCCCGAGATCATCGCACAGGAACCGCAGCAGGCGGTCGAATGCCCGCGCGGTGATCGGATCGAGGCCGGACGTGGGCTCATCCAGGAACAGCACCTCGGGTTCCAGCGCGAGCGCCCGCGCCACCGCCGCGCGCTTGCGCATGCCGCCCGAGAGCTCGCTCGGCATCTTGGTCGCCGCCTCGACGGGTAGCCCCGCCAGCGCGATGCGGAGCCGCACCAGCGGACCCAGCAGATGCGCCGGCACCCTGGCATGCTCGATCAGCGGGGTCGCGACGTTCTGCGCGACCGTGAGCGAGGAGAACAGCGCGCCGTCCTGGAACAGCATTCCGAAGCGCTGCCGCAGCGCGGCGAGCTCCTCCTCCGGGGCGCTCCACACATCCGTCCCCAGCAGCCGCACCCTTCCCGAAGTCGGGCGGTGCAGCCCGATGATCTCGCGCAGCAGAACCGTTTTGCCGCTGCCGCTGCCGCCGATTAGAGCGGCGATCTGCCCGCGGGGAACGCTGAACGACACGCTATCGTGCACCGTTTGCGTGTCGAAACGCGTGACGATCGCATCCACTTCGATGACCGGCGTCCCGCTCAAATTCCCAGCTCCTGGAACACGATGGCGAAGAACGCATCGAGCAGGATCACTGACACTATGCACTGCACCACTGTCGAAGTGGTGCTGATACCGATGGAGCGCGAATCACGGCTCACGCTCATGCCCATGCGGCAACCGATGATCGCAATGAACACCGCGAATACCGCCGACTTCGTGAGGCCGACGATGACGTGCTCCAGCCGCAGCCCCCAGTGCACCCGATCGATGAAAGTCGTAGGTGTGATGTCGAGCAGCGGATTCGCGACAGTCATTGCGCCCAGCATGCTGGATACATCGCCCACGAAGACCAGCAGCGGCAACGCGATGACGAGAGCGAGCAAGCGCGGGATTACCAGGACCTGCATCGGCGACAGCCCCAGCGTGCGGATTGCGTCGATCTCCTCGGTGAGCACCATGGTTCCCAGCTGTGCCGTGAACGCCGCTCCGGATCTCCCGGCGACGATTACCGCCACGATGATCGGGGAGAGCTCGCGGGTGGTGCCGATCGCCACTCCGTCCACGACGAAAATGTTCGCACCGTATTTCTCGGCCTGCATGCCGAAGAGGTAGGCGAGCACCACGCCGATCAGGAAAGTGACGAGCACGACGACCGGGATCGCCTCGACGCAGACGTGGTGGAACTGGGCGGTGAACTCCTTCAGGCGCAAGGCGCGCGGGCGCAGCGCGGCATCTCCGAGCGCAACGGCGGAGCGTCCGAGAAAGTCGAGATGGCCGAGCATCAGGCCGCGAAACTCGAGCACATTCATGCCGAGCACTGCGAGCCAGCCATGACGGGGCCGCGGGGCCTCAACGCCAATATCGCCGAGTCGTCCCAGCACCGTCTCGATCACGCGCAGGTGGCTCACGCTGAAGTTCGCGAGCCGCGCGACGCTCGCGCCGGCACCGCCAATGCGCCGAAGCAGCGCCAGCGCCGCCGCAGTATCGAGCGCGGTGAGAGCCGCGCCGTCGAGCACAAGAGCTGAAGCTCGAATGCCCGCTGCAGCCAGCGCGGCATCGATCCTGGCTATCCTGGGGAGGCGCCACGCGCCGGCGAGAAACAGGGTGTCCTGCCCGTCCGCCTGTTCCAGCCAGCAATCACGAGCGGAAGCTGTATCCCGGATCAATTGTCTGAATTCACATCGTAAGGCACGCGCACAGTTTACTTCCTCCCGAGCTGCTGCAGCGCCTGTTCGAGGCTCAGCTTGGCATCGGGGTGCCCTTGCGCAGCGGCCTTGCGCAGCCACGCCATCGCCTCTTCACGGTCCTCCTTCACCCCCTTGCCGGCCCAGTAGTATTTGCCCGTCATCAGTTGCCCCCACCCGTCGCCGAGCCGGGCGGAGGCGAGGAAGTCCTGGAACGCGAGTTCCGCCCTGCCCTGCTGCTGGTAGCGCCAGCCGCGTTGATTGAAGGCGTGATTCGAGCCGGGGTCGACCTCGATGACGAGGCTCATCAACTCGATTGCCTCCTCCCCACTGCCGGCACTGGCAGCGACCGCGACCGCCCGGTCCAGGCAGTAGCGGATGTCGCGGGCCTTGGACAGCGCCCGCTTGACGTCGGCAAACGCCTCGGCATCGCGCTTGAGCTGGCTCAGGACATAGGAGCGCTCGCACAGCGTGAACGCGCTCTCGTGGAGGCCGATCGCCTCGTCATAGAGCTTGAGGGCCTGGGCGTACTGCTTCGCCCGCTGGCGCTCGTCGGCACGGTCCGCCGGAATGCGCGCGGCGAGGCGCGCAACCGCGCCCGGATCTTGCAACTGGGAGCGCGATTCGGCCAGGAACGCCTCCATTTGCGCGTAGCTGCCGCCCCAGCGCGGCTCGAAGGCCGTCATGTGCGCGAGCCTCAACTCGATGCTCTGCGGCGCAAGCTTCACCGCCTCGAGATACTGCGCCCTCTCATCCTTGCGGCTGCCGCCGGTCCGCTCGAGGGTCATCAACGACAGGCGGCTTATGTAGGGCTTTTGTGTGAGCGTCAGGGAGCGCTCCAGATCCGCCCGAGCTTTATTCAGGTAGGACCGCATGGCGCGGATGTTCTCCTCCGGCGTGTCCTGGAAGTATCCGGTGCCGCGCGCTTCCAGCCCCTGGAAATAAAGGAAGCAGCCGCGCGCCGCCAGCGCCGGGTAGGAAGACGGGTATCTCCTGACCCATTCGTTGAACCGGGGTTCCGCCCCTTGCGCCACCTTGCGGAACGCCAGGTACGCGTTCTCGAGCCGCGGACTCAGCGCCGGGTCCGCCTCGAACGCCTGCTGATAGCCACCGAGCAATCGCTCGAGCTCCGCGTAGTCCGCCCGCTCGAGAAGCCCGATGATATGGCGCTGCACCGGGTCGACGGCGGCGAGCGCCAGCCTTGTCTTGACCGGCGGCGCCTCCGCATCCGCTTCGGTTTCGCGAGCGGCGTCGTCCTCCGCGCCCGCGGTTCCAGTGCCCTCGCGTGCGAGCATTTCCCGCTCCTCGGTCGGCGGATGCGAGGCGAGGTAGGTCGGCAAGCTTCCGCGTCGCGGCGCCTGGCCCTCCAGCCGCGCGAGTATGACGGCAAAGTGACGCGGCTCGATCCCGGCCTTCCGCATCATCTCGACGGCATAGACGTCGGCCTCGCGCTCGTGGTCCCGCGAATACTTGGTCTGCAACAGCAACGTGGGGGCCGCCGCCGCGAGCGACGTCGTCGATGCGATGTCGCCGGTCACGCCCGCGATGATGAGCGCCGTCGCGGAGCTCTCCAGCAGACGCCGCATGGTATGCCGGTGGCGGACATGTCCCAGCTCGTGCGCGAGCACGGCGATGACTTCCCGGTCGTTGTGCGCGAGCTTCACCAGCTCGTCTGTCATGACGATGATTCCCGACGGCAGTGCAAATGCATTCGGGCCGATCACGGGACTGGAACGAAATTCGAGCCGGTAGGGCGCGGCTTCGCCAGTGGCGCGCACCGCGGCGCCGAACCGGGTACGAAGCCGGTCCTGCCGTGTGGCGGACAGCTTGCTGGGTTGCAGGAAATACCGTTCCATGCCGCCAAGCGTCTCGCGGCCCAGCGCCGCTTCGGCCTCGACCGGAATGCGCGCGGCGATCGCCTCGACCGCGACCGGCAGCACGCGGTCGATCAGCAACCAAAGCACGGCCACTACCATGGCGATGGCGACCACGGCGTACGCCGGTCGCGATTCCCAGCGATGCAGCACGATCTCGTAGCGGCGATCGCGCGTCATGCGGTCGACGGCGTCATTGTCGGACGTGACGCACGCGCCCCCGCCCGGGAGATAGAGCCAACGCGGCGTGTTCGCGATGCGCAACGACCTGCGCACTCCCCGCGCGTCGAATTCCTCGTTCACGTCGCGACCGATGACCTTGAGCCCTCCGCCCGCGATCATGACGCTCACCGGGTGCCTCCGGGAGGTCTTGCCGTCGAAGTAGACCGCCTGCAGTACGCTCATATCCCGAGATCCAGGTTGAAGATGTCGCCGAGCTCCTGCCCGGTGGCGCCGACCCGCTCGAGCGACGGATTCGCCTCATGGGGAACGTCGTCGGCGACGAACATCGTGAGGTTCTCGAGCCGGTAGCGCAGCGTCCGGACGACGGCCCAGGGAATGAGGAGCCCCGCGGTGGCGGCGATCGCGACCACGTTGCCGATGTACAGGCGCGCGAGTTTCGCGGCACGCAGCGTGCTCGCAAACCGGATCCCCGGCCCGTGGGCCCCGCTCCAGAGCTGATTGGTGGTGCGCGCCTGGATGAACGCATTGACAACCGCGTAGGCTGCGTACATCAAGACCGCAGGACCCACGAGTCCGATCCACGAATAAGCCTCGGGAAGCGCCTGGCTGCCGACCGCGAACCCCATCAGTCCCGCGGCCGGAATCGTGAGCGCGAACAGGATGATGGCGCCGAGAATATAGATCCCGAAGAACTCCCGCACCGAAACGTCACAGCCGAAATGAGTCGTGCCGAGCGCGTGGTGCGAGAGCACGAACGCCTTCTGGCGCGCCATGAACCAGGGATAGGCAAGACCCAGCGTGAGGCCCACGACGAGCGGCATGCCGATGTAGATCCGGACCGCCTCCCGCGGTGTGGCGGCGAAGTCGAAGCGCAGGCCCCGGTACGCCGAGTTGCGCGCGTTGAACATGAGCGCGCGCATGACGAGCCAGGGCAAGGCCAGGAAAAACACCGCCCACAACGCGTATCCGGACACCGGGTAGAGCTCGGCCGCGAACGCATAAATTACGAAGGCGACAAACGCGACGATCCGCCCTTTCAGTATCGTCTTCGGGCTCGCGAAGTAATCGAAGGTGTCGCCGTCGAGACGGGTGCTCCCGTAGAAATAGCGCTTTTTGCGGACCTTCGCCCAAGCCGAGTAGATGCCGAGCGTGATGAGCGTGAAGAAGAGGTTGACGATCCAGATGCGGAAATACTCGCTTGCCGAGCCGGTGAATTCCGGCCGGATGACCCGCTCGCCGACGCTCGCCGCGCGGGCCGGCAAGGGGCCCGATCGCGTCGCCGGCGTGGCCACTCCGCTGCTCAAGTGCTGGTCCCCTTTCGGAAGCACGGCGTCCCGCAAACCGAGCCCATTCTACCGCCCGTGCTTGACGCCCAAATTAAAAAGGGGGACAGCAATCGCTGTCCCCCGTCGAGCTATTTCCTCAATCCTAGCCCCCGGCACCCGTTTTCCCGGCTTCGCGCCAACGTTCCTCGCGTGCCATGCGCGCGAGATGCTGATACGCCTCCTTTGCCATCTGCACTTCACGCTCCCGGTCTTGCATGCGCAGCCTGGCGGCACGCAGCCGCTCCTCCTGCGCTTCGCGGGCCGCTTTCGCCTGGTCATTCGCCGGTCGCTGCCACCCGTAATGACGCATTTGCAGCAGGTTGCGGGTTTCGCGCCGGTATTCCTCACGAGCCAGGCGCGCTTCGCGCTCCTGCGCCTCGAGACGCTTGTAGGCTTCGCGACGGCGCTCTTCCTGGGACTTGCGCGCTTCCTGTTGCTGCTCGGCTTCCCTTACGACCTTCCAATCCTTGTCCTCGGCCACAACGCGCTTCGGCACGAGTCCGCGCGAGATATTCGAGAAAAATACGAGTATCAGCTGCGTGACACTTTCCGGGCTGGCGCGCTCGGCACCCGCGACGGTTCCACCGGGCATGGCGCTGCCCAGCAGACACGCTACCAACATGGCCAACAACCGCTTCATCGGCCATCCCCGGATAAAGTGCTTGAATCAAGCACGCCATCATGGTAACGGGAAAACGGTCTAACAACGGTTTAACAAGTTGACGGCACGAGGGATTTCTTGCGCTTCTGCGTCACAAATTCACATCTGATTTTCGGCGTTTGAGGAAGGAGTTCACGAACCGGCGGAGAAAAACGCGAAGGCGCGCGCCTCGATGCTTTGCCGCGGCGGCGCACTGGGCGGCGACTGTGGGTCGTCGAACGAAGTGTGCGGCGTGAAGCGCGCCCGCGAGCGCCCGTCCATTGTGGATGGGCATAGTCCGCAGCTCATGCTTGCCGGTCCGGCGGCGGCGGATGTTGTTCGGGCCGAAGGTCTCGTTGACGAGCGTCTCGCCGGTGTTGACCGTGTACGGAATTCCGGCTGTCAAGGACTGGCTCATCGGGCGTTGTGCGGTCAGATCTTGCGCAATTGCTCCAGCATCTCCTTGCTCTCCGGTATGGTGCCCGGGTCGTAGAGCTTCGCGTAGCGGACGACGCCCTTGGCGTCGAGCACGAAGGCTGCGCGCTTGTCCATGCCGCGCTCCTCGTTGAAGACGCCGTAGGCTTTGCCGACCGCCCCGTGCGGCCAATAATCCGAGAGCAAGGGGAACGGCACCCCGCCCAGCTTTTCGGCCCATGCCTTGAGGCTGGGAGCGGGGTCGGCGCTGATACACATGATTTCAACGTTCAGCTTCTTGAATTCTTCGTAGTTCGCACGGAACCCGTTGACCTGGTTCGTTCACCCGCCGGTGAAGGCAAACGGCATGAACGTGACCACGACCCGCCGGCCGCGAAAACTCGAGAGCGAGACCTTCTGGTCGGCGTGCGAGCCGAGCGTGAAATCCGGCGCTTCCGCGCCCGTCTGAACCGTCATGGGAGTCCTCCGTGTGGTATGTTTCAGCAAAAGCCGCCGTCAAAGAATACCCGCGCGCACCGCGGGGGGCAACAGGAACAGGCAAAGCAACCCGCCCGCGCGAAACCGTCACACCCAATCTCTCAACGCATGCCCGGGTGCGATTTCCAGGAACGGGACCCGCTCCGGTGCATACTTGGCAAATGGCACATCCCGATCGTTTCCTCCTTGCCGGCGTCATGGGCTGGCCGGTCATGCACTCGCGCTCGCCGCTTCTGCACAACTACTGGTTCGCGCGGCACGGGCTGGCCGGAACCTACGTGCCACTGGCGATCAGGCCGGATGGGCTCCCCGTGGCGCTGCGCGCGCTGCATCCGCTGGGCTTCGCAGGCGCGAACCTCACCATCCCCCACAAGCAGCACGCCATGACGCTCGTCGACGAAGTGGATCCGGTAGCGATCCGCATCGGCGCGATCAGCTGCGTGGTGGTGAGGCCCGACGGATCGCTTGTCGGCAGCAACAACGATTGCTACGGATTCATCCACAATTTGAAGCAGTCCGAGCCGCGCTGGCGGGCCGATGCGGGGCCGGTCGTGGTGTTCGGTGCCGGCGGCGGCGCACGCGCGGTGTGCTACGGCCTGCTGCAGGAGGGCGCGAAGGAGATCCGGCTCGTCAACCGCACGTTTGCCCGCGCCAAGGGCATCGCTGCCGAATTCGGCAGCGCGATCGAGGCTCTGCCGTGGGAACATCGCCACGATGCGCTTGAAGGCGCAGCGATGGCCGTCAACGCCACCAGCCAGGGCATGTCCGGCCAGCCTCCCCTCGACATCCGGCTCGACAAGCTGCCGACGAGCGCGCTCGTCGCCGACATCATCTACACCCCGCTCGAGACGCCGTTTCTCGCCGCTGCCCGCAAGCGCGGCAATCGTACCGTCAACGGCCTCGGCATGCTGTTGCACCAGGGACGTCCCGCCTGGAAAGCGTGGTTTGGTGTTGAACCTGAGGTAACGGCGGAACTGCGGGCGCTGATGGAAAAAAGCCTCGTCGCGCCCGGTAACTGAAATCTGAGGGCTCGTCGGTCAGACGCCAGTCGTCACTTCTAATCCAGCTTGGCGCGGAAATGATCCCACGTGCGCTTGAAGAGGCTCTGCGTCCACAGCTTCTCGCGGCACAGCGCCACCTCCTCCGCGCTGAACGCGTAGGGCTTGCCGATCTGCAGCGCCATGTACTGGCGGTAAGCGTTTTCCTCGAGGTAGTTGGCGAGCACGAACGCCTCCACGATGTCCTTGCCCACCGTTACCGCGCCGTGCGACTTCATCATCGCCGCCGGCCGGTCGCCGAGGGTGGCTGCCAGGCGGTCGGCCATCGCCCGGTTGTTGATCGAGTTCGGCGAGTCGAGCACCGGCAGCGGGTAGACCAGCGAGCCCTGCGCGTAGACCGGCAGGTAGCCGTGTCCGGTCATCGTGAGAAACGTGGACCACTTCGGGTGCGCGTGCACGACCGCCTTCACGTCTTTCCGCGCTCGGTAGATGCCGGCATGGAGATGAAATTCGAGCGGCGGCTTGCCGTTGCCCTCGATCACGTTTCCCTCCATGTCGATCGTGCAGATGTCCGCGACCGTGAGGCGGCTTCTCTGGCAGGAACCGATGTTGATCAGTATGCGGTCCTCGCCGAGGCGGATGCTGGCGTGGCCGTTGTAGTCGATGATGTCGGACCGCTCCAGCATGCGGATGCAGTCGACGAGCTGCTGCTTCAGCTCGGCCGCCGATCGAGCGTCCTCGCGCGGCTTCAATGCGGTTTCTGCCATGGATGCCTCCCCTGTCACCAGTTTACCTGGGCGCGCACCTGGTTTCGCCAGAGGTCCCAGGCGCGCTTGCCGGCGGTCTCGTTGACGGCGTCGGCAAGCCTGCCCTCCTCGCTGTCGAGCGCGGCAATCGGAGCCCCGTCCCCTAGCGCCGCCGTCCAGTGCTGGATGCGGGCATTGACTTCCGTGTAGACCGCGCGGAATACCGCCGACTGCAGTGTCGGCCCGCACGCCACGGCCCCGTGCGCGCGCATGAGCACGACGTCCTTCTTTCCCATGACCTTGGCAAGCGCCACCCCCTTCGCCCCGTTGCTGACCAGCATGTCGGTGGCGCCGAATGTCTCGCGGATGTCGAACACCGGTACACCCGCGGCGATGAAGGCCGCGTTGTGGAACATCGCCTGCATCGGCACGCCGACCAGCCCGAACGGGATGACCGCGGGCGAATGGCTGTGCACGACGGACATGATGTCCGGCCGGGCTTTGTAGATCTCGCCGTGAATGAAGCGCTCGAGGAAGCTGCCGCGGCCTCCGGCGTTGCAGGGATTGCTGTCGAGATCGTACTCGATGATGTCCCCGGGGGTTACCAGCGCCGGCGCGATCGAACGCGCCATCAGGAAGCGGTCCGGTGCCGACGGATGGCGCATCGAGACGTGTCCGAAGCCATCCACCACGCCTTGCGCGGCGAGAATGCGGCTCGCGGCCGCGAGGTCCCGAAGCAATTCGGCCGCAACCGCCCCGCCCGATGCGGGCGCTTGCGACGCGGCCACGGTTGGCCGGGTCATCCTTCCGCCTTCTGCCTTCATCCTTGCAATCTAGATCACGACCTTGGTCATCATGCCCTGCGGGAAAATCTCCTCGGGCTTGAAATGGCGGTGGGCGATGCCTTGCTGCCAGGTGTAGAGCGCCATCTGCTCCCAGGTCGGGCGGTTCTCCTCAATGCCGTAGGGGAACGGGTCGCCGCCGAACATCTCGCGCATGCTGCGCGCATAGGTGGGAAGCCACGCCAGCGGATAGCGCGACACTGCGGGGTCGAGCAGGCGCTCGAGGCTGCGGCGCTTCGATTCCAGGAACGCGTTGTAGAGATTGCGCGCGACCCACGGGTTCTCGTCCAGGACCCGTTTCCTCATCGCGATGATGTGCATGATCGGCCACACCCGGGTGCGCTCGTAGTATTCCTCCTCCATCTCGTGGTAGTTCGGAAACAGGCGCATCACGTCCGGATGGCCTTCGACGAAGCAGGTGGGCGGGCGCGCGATGATGGCGCAGTCGATCTCCCCCGCCGCCAGCAGCTCGCTCAGGGACTTCTCGGCGACGCGCGTGAGCTTCAACCTCTTGGGGAGGTTCAACTCGACCTTCTCGTCGCGGCCGGGAGCGTTCGCCCCCGCCTGGTACCAGTGCACGTCGGTCAGCTTCACGCCCATGTCGTTGTGCATCCAGCCGCGCATGTAGACGGCCGCGGAATGCGCCCATTCCGGAGAGCCTACTTTCTTGCCGGCGAGATCCTTCACCGTCTTGATGTTGCTCTTCCGGTTCACGTAGAAGGAGCTGAAGCGGAACAGCCGCGAGCACACGACGGGAAGTCCGATGATGTCGCTATCCTGGCGTGTCACCTGCGCGGCGAATTTCGCGAAGGAGAGCTCGGACACGTCGAACTCGCGGTTGGCGGTGAAGCGCGCGAAGCACTCGTGGTGGCCAAGGTTGAGCCAGTTGTGCTCGATTCCCTCGGCTTTCACGTAGCCCAGCCGGAAGTCGCGGAAGTGATCGTAGTCCGTGGTCGCGATGGAAAGCTTCAACTGCGGCATGTTCCCTCCCCAGGGAGCGTCTTATTCGATGTGGATGATAGCCGAGTCTCAGCCGTTCAGGTGCCGCTTGAAGAAGGCAAGCGTGCGCGACCACGCGAGCTTGGCGGCGGCCTCGTCATAGCGGGGCGTCGTGTCGTTGTGAAAGCCGTGCTGGGTGCCCGGGTACACGTGCATCTCGTATCTCACACCGTTCGCCTTGAGCGCCCGCTCGAAAGGCTTCCAGCCCGCGTTGACGCGATCGTCGTGCTCGGCGTAATGAATCAGGAGCGGCGCCTTGATCTTGGCGGTGTCCGCGGCGCTCGGCTGGGTTCCGTAGAATGGCACCGCAGCAGCGAGATCCGGGAGCCGTACCGCCAGTAAGTTGGCAATAGCGCCGCCCTGGCAGAAACCCACGGCGCCTATCCTGCCCGAGCACTCGGGGCGCGACTTGAGAAAGCCGGCGCCGGCAACCATGTCCTCGGGCTGTTTCTTGCGGTCAAGCGTGGCAAATAGCGCCCGCGCCTTGTCTTCGTCGCCCGGGTAGCCGCCCACAGGCGTAAGAGCATCCGGTGCAAACGCCACGTAGCCCTCCACCGCCAGCCGCCGCGCAACGTCCTCGATGTAGGGACTTAAGCCGCGGTTCTCGTGTATGACCAGCACGCCCGGGAGCTTGCCGGTAGCCGCTGCCGGCCGCGCAAAATACCCGCGCATGGTCCCCGAGCCGTGCGGCGACGGATAGGTCAGGTATTCGACCTTGATCTGGGCGTCGTTCGCAGCGACCTGCTGGGCCCAGGCAAAGTTGGGGCTGAGAGATTCCAGCATCGCTGCCGCCGTGAACCCGCCGATCACGTACCTTGCGGCGCGGTCGAGAAACTCGCGGCGGGTCATCACGCCGTGAACGTAACCATCAAAGAGATCAAGAACTTCCTGGGGAAAATCGCTCGCTTTCCTGCGCTCCATAGAAGGGGCTCCTTCGGTTGATGGATCGGGGGCCGCTAGTCTAATCGAAAAAAGAAATGTGGAAAAACCTACTGGCCGAAACGTGCTGCTCCCCTTTTGCGAGGCTACGAGATGCCTGAGCCGGTCACTGGGCCTTCACGGCGCCGATGATCTGCACCCGAATGGAGTACCCCTCGAGCTGCGTGGGGAGAGCTGCCTGGGTTTCAGGACGCGCGCGGTCAAGACCGATGACGATCACCTCGACTCCCCCGGCATCACGGCCGACGCCCACCGAGACGACACCAGGCAGCGCGAGAAAGCGGGGAGCGTGTTTCGCCTTCACATCATGGATAGTTGCAGGCATTACTCGTTCCCCGGCGTATCCCGTGCACGATATCAGCAGCACCAGCAACGCCGCAACGGCGCGCCTCATAACGTGAGCCCGAGCTC
>Ga0214471_10000385_pt1 | contig 39040 bp, 34 predicted proteins | sample RVTome_5_FD_207665 | JGI IMG/M metagenome (GOLD analysis project Ga0214471, IMG submission 207665) | Soil microbial communities from uranium-contaminated site in the Upper Colorado River Basin, Wyoming, United States - RVT142D155 | ecosystem: Environmental > Terrestrial > Soil > Contaminated >... | reverse complement strand
CCATTTTTTAACCTTCTTTTGATTCTTGCTTTGTACAGCATTCACCTTTTGGAATTTCCTTGTCATGAGGACATTTTCTTGGATGATTAAGCATTGTACAAAGTGCATCAGTAAACTGCTTATTCATGTGATGCTCGATTCCACAAACCATTTCTTCATCAATAGAAATTTTTAGAGCACTATCCATTAAAACTTCTAAAAGCCTGCTATTTCTCATCATACTTGCACCAATTCTTTCTCCATCTTCAGTTAATGTTACTCCTGCTTTGTTGTAATTGACAAGTTTTTGCTCATTTAATTTTTTTAACATCTGAACGACACTTGGCTGTCTAACGTTGAGTGTTTTTGCAATTGTACTAATTTTCACATCCTCATTTCTCTCCTTTATGTGCCAAATTGCTTTCAGATACATCTCTACATGTTCGGCTTCAGCTGTACCTACAAAAAGTACTTCTTGATCTAATTCATCCATATTACAACTTCTTTGAATCTTTTAATAAATATTCAAAATACCCCCTTGCAAATCCTGCAAGACCAGTATGATCTGCCCATATTCCTACAGTTTCTGTAGTATCTGAAGTTCCAACTTCTGGTCCTAATAATATCACAACATATCTTTTATCAGAAATTATTCCTCCTCCGAACATTCCTTTTCTAACCTTCACTGTAGCGACTCTTGAAATTGCCTTAAGTGATTCTTTGTCCATTATATCCGATGTTAAAACAGTAATTTCTACTCCTTTATCATGAAGCAATCTAAGTTTTGGTAATGCCTGTTTAACCAATTCTTCACTAGCCTCTGGTAATGCTATCAAAACTTCATTTCTACAAGTTTCTACCATTTCTAAGATTTTTGCAGCAATATTGATTGCGCCAGATAATACCCATATATCGGGCCTTTCACTAGTTCCACTTTTTTCGTAAAGAGGAACAAGTTCTTTTAAGATAATGTTCTGATTTTCCTTAAATTCTGACTCTAACTTTTGCTTTGTAGTCTCAATACCCGTAGCTGGAGATTTTGCAAAATATTTTGTTGGTCTTGAATCATCAGAACCAATCCAGCCTTTTTCTTCTAGAGTTCCTAACACTTCATAAATTTTTGAGTATGGGACTCCCGAATTCTGACTAAGTTCAGATGCTGTTAGTTCTCCAGTTTTTAACAAAGAAGAAAATGTTCTAATTTCATAACTTGTTAAACCAATTTTTTCTAATGCCTTTCTACTCTTATCTGAAATGCTCATGCGATCTAAATCGATCAGTTTTGCTATTTAAATCAGATACGCACACATTCCGAAAACCCACACGGGGCGGAGTATGAAATCCATTATATACTATTTTGGAAAAACGCCCATTGATAGGTATGGCGCTAATTCAGATTGTTAATCAATCTACTAAAAAAATAGGCAAGAAATCTACAATTAGATTTACCCAAAGCATATGTCCAGACTGTAATATGATTCTGGATGCTGAGGTTTTTGAGAGAGATGGCAAAGTCTTCATGACAAAAACATGTCCAACTCATGGTGAATGTGAAGAGCTTTACTTTGGTTCTTATGAAATGTACAATAAATTTAGCACCTATTGGATGGATGGAAAAGGCGCCCATGCTCCAAATGTTATGATTGAAAAATGCTCATGTCCAAACAACTGTGGACTGTGTTCTAACCACCTATCCCACAGTGGACTAGCGAACATGATTGTTACAAACAGATGTGATCTTACATGCTGGTATTGCTTTTTCTATGTAAAGAAGGGTCTTGAAGGGGCTTACATGTACGAGCCCTCTCATGAGCAAGTACGAGCAATGATGAAGACTCTGAGAGCAGAACGACCAATTCCAGGAAACTCTATGCAAATTACTGGTGGGGAACCAATGCTTAGAGAAGACATTTCTGATATTATCAAAATAATGAAAGAAGAAGGTGTCGACCACATACAAATGAATACTAATGGCATTAGACATGCACTGGATCCTGAAGCTGCAAGAGAAGTAAGACTTGCTGGCTGTAACAACCTGTATCTTAGCTTTGACGGTGTAACCGCAAGAACAAATCCAAAGAACCATTGGGAAATCCCATATGCACTTGATAGTTGTAGAAAAACAGGAACAACTGTCGTTTTTGTTCCAACTGTTATCAAATCAATTAATGATCATGAACTTGGCGGCATTATCAGATATGCACAAAAGAACATGGATATTGTGCATGCTGTAAACTTTCAACCAGTATCTCTAACTGGAAGAATGGGAAAACAAGAACGTGAAAAATACAGAATTACAATTCCTGACTGCATTCAAAGAATAGAGGAACAAACAAATGGCGAAGTTACCGCTGATGATTGGTTCCCAGTTCCAAGTTGCATGCCACTGACAAACGTTATTGAGGCATTTTCTAGTAAACCAAAATATGAATTATCAATCCATTTTGCCTGTGGTGCAGGCACATACATCTTTGAAGATGAGGAAACAAAGAAGTTTGTACCACTACCTAAATTCTGTGACATTCAAGGAATGTTAGAACTCTTTGAAGACAAAGCAGAGGAAATACGTTCTGGTAAAAACAAGTACTTTACAATGCTCGAAGTTGTAAGAAAACTCTCAAGTTTTGTTGATAAGAAAAAGCAACCAGCAGGATTAGATCTTGCAAAAATGTTTGGTAATATTTTAATGAAGAGATCATTTGACTCTGTCGGTTCATGGCATGTCAAAGGTTTGTTCCTTGGCATGATGCACTTCCAGGACAAATACAACGAAGATCTAGAAAGACTCCAAAGATGTGATATTCATTATGTTACCCCTGATCTTAGAATTATTCCATTCTGTGCATTCAACGTAATTCCAGAATGGTATAGAGATAGAATCCAGAAGAAATACTCTATCACTGTTGAGGAATGGGAAGAGCGAGAGGGCGTTAAACTGGAAGACGGCCTTTACAGAGGTCTTATGAGACGTGGAGCAGGTGATGAACTTGCAGCAGGATGTGCAAAAAGCCAAATGTTCCATGATGCAGCTCAAGCATTAATGTAATTTTATCAATTTTTATAAGAAAAATTTATTGCTTAATCATTAAACAAACAGTCAGTTTGAAAATTTGGTTTGACATTCTTACTCCTAAACAATTGCTGTTTTTTGAACCTATGATAAAGCGACTAGAGAAAAAAAACAAACTATTGTGTACCTCAAGAAAATACAGAGAAGCAAATCAACTTGCAAAAATACGTAAATTAAAACTGTCAATTATTGGAAAACATGGAGGTGGAGATAATTTTGAAAAATTACAATCAAGTGCAGATAGAATTAAGAAACTATCAGTTATTGTAAAAAAATTTTCTCCAGATATAACTATCAGTTTTTGTTCGCCTGAGGCTTCCAGAGTCTCATACGGCTTGGGAATAAAACATATTGCATTTTGTAATGCACCTCACGCGGAGGCTGTTATGAAACTTTCAGTTCCTCTAATTCAAAAATTACTCATTCCAAAACATATTCCAAAAGAAGAGTTCACAAAATATGGGATTTCTAAAAAAAATATTATTCAATACAATGCTATGGATGAATACGTTATTGTCAAAGGTAAAATACATCGTTCTACTGCTTCGACATTACCATTGTTTAAACCACAAACAATTCTTATTAGAACATCTGAATTAAAGGCAGCATATTTTTCCTCACAAATAAATATAATTCAAATAATAAAAAAAATTGTAAACAAATTTTCTGATTGTAATGTTCTTGTCTTGGGTAGATATTCTGATGAGATCAGTTACTTGAAAAAATCATTATCGAAAAATATAACCGTTCTTGATAGGGTTGTTGATAGTGGTGAAATTTTAGCAAGAAGTGATGTCTTTATTGGTTCTGGTGGAACTATGACATCAGAGGCAGCACTAAGGGGGATACCTACTATTTCATATAATGCAATACCTAACTTGGATGAAAAATTTCTAGTTAGAAAAGGATTTGTTAAACGAGCCAAAAACTCTAATCAAATAATTAAACTTACAAAAAAACTTCTTAATTCAGATAAAGGAAAATTCCAAAAAAATGCAAAATTATTCTTGGATTCAATGGAGGATCCTTATTTGACACTGGTTAACACAATTAAACAGTTAAAATATTCTAGTACCAAAACCAAAAATAGTAATTAAAAAATTCATTTTGACCATGAAACCAAATCCAATACAAGACGAACGTGAAAAATGTGTAAGAAGATGTATTCCTGATCTTTTTTCAGGAATGTATCAAAGTGTGTTATATGTTGGAGCTAATCAAAAAAGGCAACATTTTTTGAATTTTTTTGAAGAATCTAATTACAAAAGAATTGTAATTCTCGAAGCATTTGAAGAGAATTATAAATTTCTTAAAAAGAAATTCGAAACAAAAAAACCCAGTCTATATCAAGTTATTTTAGGTAAGGTTGAAGAAATTGAAAAATTCTCACTAGACCCATTTGATGTAATTTTTTTTTGGCATGGACCTGAACACTTGGCACAACATCAGATTGAACCAACACTCAAAAAGCTAGAATCTATTTCTAATTACCTAGTCGTTTTGGGAATGCCCTTTGGTAAATATGAACAAGGTTCAGAATATGGAAATCCATTTGAAACGCATCTATCTAGTATTTATCCACCATTTTTACAACAGTCAGGCTACCACACTGAAACATTAGGTAAGCAAGATCAACAAGGTTCCAATATTGCAGCATGGAAATATATACAAAAAAATTGAATCATCAAAACATCTAAAATTCAATGAAAAATCTAATTAGTTAATCGAAATTATTAATTAATCTAGTTCTTCATCCTTAACGTGACTTATCAAAACGGTGGTATTAGTGCTAAGTGAAACTCTGAAAAAAGTAAAAACAAAGAATTTTGAAATTGAAGTTTTTGGTCTAGGTTATGTAGGTCTACCTTTAGCGATACGTCTTGCAGCTTCAGGATTTAAGGTGATTGGAATAGACATCAATAAAGAACGAATACAAAGATTAAATCAAAATACACTAATGGAATCAGAAATTAACCTGAAAACTGAATTTCTTGAATGCAGAAAAAAAGATAGATTATCTTTTTCAAATGAACCAAAAAAAACACAAAATCCCAAAATTGGTATTATTTGTGTTCCCACTCCTATTCCACAAAATAATATAGAATCTAATGTTTTTGTAAAATCGGCAATCGATAATTTTCTTAAAACTAGCAAAAAAGGTGATCTAATAATAATAGAAAGTAGTGTTGAAATTGGTACTACTGAAGAAATTAAAGAAGTTATTGAAACAAGGGGATTTAAAGTAGGAACTGATTATGGTCTTTGCTTTTGTCCTGAACGAATAGATCCTCAAAATGAAAAATGGAATCTTGCAAATATACCAAGAGTGATTTATTGTTCTGATGACTATACATTTCAAATCGCACAAAAAATTTATCAGCACGTAAATAATTCAAACCTCAAACGAGTTGATTCTCCAAAAGTCGCTGAGGTAGTAAAATCATTTGAAAACGCATTTAGACTAGTTAACATTTCACTTGTGAATGAATTAGCAATTCTTTGTGATCATTTGGGAATTAATATAAAGGATGTAATTGATGCGGCGTCAACTAAGCCATTTGGATTTATGACTTTTAATTCAGGTGCAGGTGCTGGAGGTCATTGTATTCCAAAGGATCCTCTTTTTTTGCTAAACTCATCAAAAAAATTCAAAAGTGATTTTCAAACTATTTCAAATGCCTTACAAATTAACCAAAAAATGCCAAAATACATTGCTGATTCAATTGAAAAAGAATTAACCAAAATGAAATTACCAAAAACCGCAATAGTATGCGGTTTATCGTATAAAGCAGACATGGAAGACATGAGAGATTCACCTGGCTTTAAAGTAGTAAAAGAATTAAAAAATAATGGCTTTGAAGTAGCTATCTTTGATCCTTTTTTTAAAGAAGAACTAATTGAAAAATATCTTATTGAAAATAAATTTGTAAAACAAAATTTCCAAGTCTTAGATAATCTTGACAATAACACAATAAAGAAATTTAGTTGTCTATGTATTGTACAACATCACACAAAAACACAATTAACACTAGAAAAAATTTATCAAAATGGAATAATCCCACTAATTTATGATTGCCAAAATAAGTTGAAAAATGTAGAGTCGAAATCTACTTTAAAGTCGTTGGGAGGATAATCTTAGAAAAAATTTGTGAATATTAATACAAATTTGATGGCGTACTATTTAGATATGGCAATAAAGAATATTGGAATTATACAAGGGTTTGTTGGAGGAGGCGGTGGCACTGACAAAACTCTGAAAGGAATTATTGACACTCTTACTGAAAATTACAACGTAACTCTTTATACATTTTCTAAACCATTAATCACTTTTAAAGATGTTAAAATTAAAAGCATGATCCCTTTTCATTTTCCAATTTTTGGAATCTATCAGAGATTAAAAGAATCTAAATTAATCGATAGAGCAAAAGATGAAGATATTATTTTTCAGACATCCGGAAGTTTAGCTATTCCAAGAAACTCCAAACAAAAACTCGTCATTTATTGTCACAACGATTTTTCTAGTGAGCTAGAAAAAACTGCTACTAAATATAAAGGAGTTTGGTTATTATATTACAAACCATATTACAAAAAAATTGAAGGATTTCTTGAAAAAATTCACGAAAAAAATATTTTGTTAATCTCTAATTCTCAATTTACTCAAGAATCTATTAAAAAAAAATACAATAAACAATCAACTGTCATTTTTCCTCCCGTAGATCTTTCTGAATTCAAATCAAATCTTAATAAGGAAAAATCTGTGATTACGGTTTCAAGATATTCAGAGGAAAAAAACCTAGATTTTGCTATTAAAGTAATGAAAAAGGTACAATGTGATTATCAAATTTTTGGTAATACAAACACAAAATCTAACGTTCTTTATTATCGTCATTTGTTATCTGAATCCAAAGAACTAACCCCAAAATCAAAAATTCATTTGAATAAAAACGAAACTCGTAAAAACATTTTAGATAATTTCAAAAAAAGTAAAGTATACTTTCATCCTGCACCAGAAACTTTTGGAATTACAATAATTGAAGGAATTGCAGCAGGTTGTATTCCAATTGTTCCCGATAATTCAGCTCATTGTGAGACTGTCACAATATCTGAATTAAGATACAAGCCCTATGACATAGATGATGCACAAAACAAAATCGAAAGGGCACTAAGTGGCGAGTTTGATCATCATATCAAAACCTTGCAATCCAGTTTAAATAAATACGATAAAGAAACATTCAAACAAAAAATAATTGAATTTTTAAAAAAACTAGAGTAATTAGGGAGATATTTTATATTTTTTCCAACGTTCTGTATCCAAACTCATATCCATTGTTAATCTGGGACCTGAATATTCTTTAATAGTCATAGGTTTGACATCAGGAGTTGTTATTTTTGCTAATTCATAAACTGACATCTTTTTATCTCCAACAATGTGTACAATACCGCGAAGATTTTCTTTTTGTACGTCAGCGATTCCTTTTGCTACGTCATTAGCAAATAGATAAGTCCCAAATCTGTCAGTGAATGCCTTGGGATAGCGCCATTTTTCTTTTGCAGCAAAATTTGTCCTTACAATAAGGTATTCTTGTAGGCGTCTTACTTCATGTTCACCTACTAATTTCGTTAGAGCATAAAAGTTTTCAGGGTACGGGATTGAGCTTTCTTTGTACATTTCTTTATGGCCATCAAAAACACAAGCCGTGCTTACATAGATGAACAGTATTTTATGCTTCGAATCTAGAACAGCATCAACTAAATTCCTTGTTCCTTCAACATTAGTTTTCCATGCTAAAGACTGGTTTTCCTCACAAGGTCTTATACCAGTAAGAGCTGCGGCATGAATAATTACATCTATGTTAGAATTTTTTTTAAAATAATTAAAAACAGCTTCACGATCCTTCAGATCTAATTCATCACTAGTTGGTGCCAGTGCATTTGGGTATATCTTTTTAAGTTCTGTTCCAAGAGCTCCTGAACCACCTGTGATGAGCGTTACCATTTTCTATCTTGTGATAGAACTAAGGTGTAAACCTTTTGAATCACTGTGAAATTGGTTTTAGAATTTCTGTCTCTCCAATTTGCCACAAAGAATATTTGCAACTTTAAATGAAGTTTTGCCATCACCTAATGCTTTATTCCATTCCCAATCGTGGTTTATCGAAGAGATTAAACGTGCTGATCTGAGTACATTTTCTGGCTCTAATCCTGCTAAGATATTAGAACCAGCTTCAATATATTCAGGTCTTTCTGTACTTTCACGTATAGTAACACAAGGTCTTCTAAAATACAATGACTCTTCAGGAATTGTTCCAGAATCTGTTATTAAACAAAAAGCATTTTTTTCTAATTTTGAAAAATCAAAGAAACCAAGAGGTTTTATCAGTTCAATTCCCTTTGGCACTTTGTGTTTTTTTATTTTACTTAAAGTTCTTGGATGAATAGGATAAATTACTCGTTTTCTAAACTTTTCATGTAATTTTTTCAATCCCAAAAAAATTTTTTCTAATGTTTGGGAATCATCCACATTTTCACTACGGTGTGCCGTAACCAAAAAAAAGTCATTTGGCTTTAATTTCAATTCTTCAAGAATTTTGCTTTTCTCAATCTTTGATAAATAATAATTAATTACTTCAATTATCGGATTTCCAACAACATAGATTTTGCTAGGATGGATATTTTCCCGAATCAGGTTTTCTCTAGAATAATTTGTGTATGGCAGAAGAATTGAGGAAAGGTGGTCTATTATAATTCGGTTCTTTTCTTCTGGCATTCTAAAATCATAACTACGCATACCAGCCTCAAGATGAGCAACTTTTATCCCATGGTGTGCCGCTGGCAGGGCAGAGAGACCACTATTTGTGTCACCCAAAATTAGTAAAACATCGGGCTTTTCACGTACCAACAGCTTCTCAGTTTTTTCTATGATCTCGGCAACTTCAAGACCATATTGTTCAGTTTTTATCTTCAAATTGTAATCAGGCTTGCGTATTCCAAGTTCAGAAAAGAAAATTGAATTTAATTCATAGGTAAAATTCTGACTAGTATTTACAATTACATGTTCAAAATGAGAATCAAGAAGTGGAAATATTCGACTGAGTCTTATAATCTCAGGTCTAGTTCCAAAGATTGACATCACTTTCATTAGATATCGCTTGAATGCTGAACCAAACTAAAAAAGGTTTATCATAACTTTTGCATTAGTTTGACAGCTCATTGCGTATTCAAAAAAACAGGACGACTAATTTATTAATTCAATTTCATTATCACTCCTTAAGATGAATTATTCTTCTGTTCTAAATAATCGAAATATACTCATAACTGGTGGAACTGGCAGTTTTGGCCATCAAATGATAAAAGAGTTAATGACATACAAACCAAAAACTATTCGCATATTCAGTAGAGATGAAGATAAACAACACAATATGAAAGAAGAATTTGTACATGAACCAATTCTTAAGAAAATGGAATTTATGATAGGTGATGTAAGAGATTACGATCGTCTATATGCAGTTGCAAAAGACATCGACATTATATTTCATGCAGCTGCTCTAAAACAAGTTCCAGCAGTAGAATCACATCCTTATGAAGCAGTAAAAACCAATATCATTGGAGCATATAATGTAGTAAAAGCAGCTGTAGCTAGAAAAGTAAAAAATGTAATTGCCATAAGCACAGACAAAGCAGTAAAGCCTGTAAATGCAATGGGAATGACCAAATCTCTACAAGAAAAAATAATTCTTTCAGATGATTTGACCAAAGATGGAACTAAATTTTGCTGTGTTAGGTATGGAAATGTTCTTGGTAGTAGAGGAAGCGTAATTCCATTATGGAACATCAAACTAGCGAAGAACGAACCTCTTCCTGTCACACATCCTGAAATGACTCGATTTTTATTAACTCTAAGGCAGGCAATTGATCTTGTTTTTTATTCAATTAAAAATACCAAAGGTGGCGAGATATTTGTAAAAAAAGCACCAGCCGCGAAAATGGTAGATTTGGCAAAAGCATATGCAGAACTAAAAACAGGAAAGAAAAACTATCCTCTCAAATATGTTGGTATTAGGGCAGGTGAAAAAATTCACGAGGTTTTAGTATCAGAGGAAGAAATGAGACATTCAGTAGAGAAAAAAGATCATTTTGTAATAAAAAAAGAAACACCGTTTGATATTAATTCCATAAAGAAATCTATTCGCAACCAAGAATATGGTTCAGCAACAGTTAGACATCTTAGCGTAAAAGAATTAAAGGATATTATGCAAAAACTTGAATGGATTTTGTAAACCATTAACAAATTATTCTCAAATCAAATTAAATAATTTTAATCGAGAAACCTACTGTTAATTTACTTTTTTTATTTATTTTACCATTTGAAAAGCATTATTGAATTATTGTCCTTTTCCATCTTCTATCTTCTTTAATAATTTTCTCATATCTTCAAGTTCTTCCTTTGATATTTTTCCAGTTTGGATATCTATCAAAGTTCTAAACATTTTGGCCCAAAGAGGATTTTGTAACAAAGTTATTTCCGTTTCTACTTTGAGTTGAGTTTTTCTATGCCATGCTCCTATGGCGATAGAAAGAGGTATGTAAATAAGAATAAAGACAATGACAAATACCCAAAGATTTGAAAACACTTCATTTAGAAACTCAACCCTTTCAATCAATAATCTATGAAAAATCAAAATAAAATTTGCAAAAGTAAGAGCGAAAATTAAATACACACTATGACCTTGTCTAAAATCAAACCAGCGCCTACGGAACCAACCAATTTTCATTTAATAATCTTCAAAAAATCGATTAATAACATTAACGAAGCAAAAACATTAATTCAAAACATCAAAAGACATAATGCTGTTATTGGCACAGATTTGAGCTGAATTAATTCACAATTTTCTAAACATCGAAAATACTCCTTTTTAATCGTCAGTTTTTCTTCGATTAAAATATGCCTTTAATACCTTGTCTGAAGTAGATTTTGGAAAAACTCTTAGCATAATATCTCGTGCGGCATGCCTGGTTCTGACTGTAAACGGTTTTCCTTTCTTTTTTTGTTTCAATGCTAACTCGTATTTTTGTCGTTGGATTGGTTCTAATTGGTTTAGAATCATTTTTCGGATCTTGTTAGCATTTACTAAGGCTTGTCCAAGTTTTTTTTCAGAGAGCTGCGATTCATGAACTCTGTACCTAGCTAGCGTCTTTGGTACTAGATATAATCTACAATTATGAATTAAACAAAAACGTAACCATAACTCATAATCTTCGGCAAATCCTATGGTTTCATCAAAAACTCCATACTCATCAAGAGCTGATTTATGGATTAAACTAGTGGTTCCATTTCCTATATAATGATCTAACAAAATGACATTAAAATCAAAAGAATCCAGTGAATTATAGTTTGGCTCTATGAATTTTTTTAATATTTTTCCATTTGAGTTTATAATGTCATAGCTACTGTACAAAATGAATTTTTTTTTGTTATTTAGCTTTTTTCCTTCCGATACTAATTCTTCAATAGCTGATGGATATAATGCATCGTCTGCACTTAGCCATTTGAACCATTCTCCTTTCATAGATTTGATTCCGGCATTTAGGGCAGAAGCAGTACCGCCATTAACTTTTGTTATGATCTTTATTTTATCTGAAAAAGTTTTTAGAATCTTTAACGAGTCATCCGTTGAACCGTCATTTACTGCAATGACTTCAATTTGGTTGTATGTCTGGTTTAGGGCAGAATTTATACACTCTTCAACATATTTTTCTGCATTATAAACGGGAATTACTATGGAAACTAACATTTTTACAATTTTGTAGCTTTTATGTAATAATATGCAGGAACCTCATTTGTATACAAAACATCAAAACCCTCAAACATTTTATCGACCTCGGCTTTGGTTCTTGCATAGGAAGAGTCTTTATAATATTCAATCCGTGGCAGTTGAACATAAAATACACCATTTTTTTTCAATATACGATTTACTTCCTTGATATATGATTCTTGAATATCTTTGAGCATGTGCTGAAATGCCAGTTCAGAATAAACGATATCAAAATTTTCATCCTCAAAAATGTTTAATGTTTGGCCATCATTAACAAAAAACTTTGCATTAGTAAACTGTGAATTATAGTCCTTTGCCTTTTGTATCATTTCTGGTATAAAATCTACGCCGACATATTCTTTTACATAAGGTGCAACCCACTTACAAGTTCTTCCCATACCACATGCAAGATCTAATATCTTTATGTCTGGTGTAAGCTGCATTTTCTGCGAAAAAATTAAACCCTCTTTTTTTGATTCGAAGGTTTCCTTATCATATTTGTCACATATACTTTCCATCACATCTTCAACAGACTTTGTTGCGGCATTTTGCCAGTATTCTTTAGTTCTATCAGTAGGCCTATTTTTTCTTAAGATTTTTTTAGCAATGTTTTTTAACATTTTATTCTTTTTTATCCCTTTGATTTATTAAATTTGTTTTAAATCCCTTTGTAAATAATTACTTTTTATCTAATTAACAGAAAGATCAACATTAGTTATACTAAATTTTATCTCCTTTAAAATTACAAATAAATCAAAATGCATATTAATTATATGATCTCTGAAAGAGGTTAATTAAATGGATTGGTTTGGGAAAATAATACAAAATTATGTTGCTCCTAACGATACCGTATTAGATTTAGGTTGTGGTATAATGAAATCCACTACAGATATTTTGGAAAGTATTAACAAAGATATGTACAGTAACTTTACAAGAAAAAAAAGAAAAGCCATCCAATTTCTTAGAAATGAAAAGAAAATAATTCGTTGTAAATCATTATTAGGATGTGATATATGGCCTAACTATCTCGATATTTCAAAGAAATATTTTCCAGTAGTTAAATTGGGTATGGATGAACTAGATAGATTCATGGATGATAGTTTTGATGTAGTACTATGCATTGATGTTCTTGAACATCTAAACTTAGAAGATGCATTATTGGCAATTGAGCATATGAAAAGAATATCAAGAAAAACTGTTATAGTTTATACGCCTTCTAAATTTGAAACTAATGAAGAACACGTAGAAAATGTATGGAATTTGGGAAAAAACCCTTTTCAAAGTCATAAGTGCTTCTTAGAACCCTCAAAATTGAGTGAATTGGGATTTGAAATCTCGTTTCCAGAACCAGACAAAAACACTTTAGCTATATTTAAAAAAAATTAGTTTAACTTTTTAAATAAAATTTCTCTAGTACTGTGTATCTTGTATCATTACTCAAAAGTCAACGAATCTAAACAAGTGTTTAGAAGTTGGTTGTTGAATAATCCAAAACTAAATCCTTACCGTTTATCTATTGATCCTGGTTTTTTTCGCGTTTTAACTGGAATGATTAGAACATTACCCAATTTTCTTATAATTGGGGCTGCAAAATGTGGCACCACTTCTCTTTATGATTATTTAGTTCAACATCCTTGTATCTTTTCTGCCTCTAGAAAAGAAATAGGATTTTTTGATGATTACTTTAACATGGGTCTTTTTTGGTATAGAACTCATTTTCCAACAAGTTTTAAAAAATTCCTAAAAAAATTAACTGGCAAACAAAATTTTTTAACGGGAGAAGCTTCTGCAAATTATCTTTTTCATCCACATGCAGCTAAAAGAATTTTTAACACGATTCCGTCAGTCAAACTAATAGTTTTACTCAGAAATCCTGTTGATAGGGCTTATTCATTTTATAACATGCAAGTCAAAAAAGGACTAGAAAAGCTTTCATTTGAAGAAGCCATTAAATCTGAAGAAAAAAGATTAGAAGGAGAAAAAGAAAAAATCCTTCAAAATGAAAATTATTACAGCTATAACTATGCTATTTATTCGTATTTGGCAAGAGGAATTTATGTTGACCAGCTAAAAGATTGGATGAAATTTTTTCCAAACAATCAATTTTTAATTCTACATGCCAAAGACTTGCAAATGGAGCCCTTCAAAACAATAAATATTGTTTTTGAATTTCTTGGTTTACCTCATTACGAAATTAAAAATTTACAGAAAAAAAATGTTGGAGAATATAACCAGATGAATACAGATATCAGAAAATGGTTAATTGATTATTTCAAACCACACAATGAGAAACTTTACAAACTTTTGAATAGAGATTTTGGGTGGGATAATTAGCCTATAATAAAAATTAACTCTGATCAATTAATTCTAAGATGTTTTTTTGAAAAATCTCTTCTGAGAACTGTTTTATGTGTTGAAAAAGCTCTGCCTTTAAAGAATCATACTTTCCCAGTATTGCATCATTGATTTTCTTCAAGGCTTCATCTTTGTCATTAAAACGCAATTCTGAAAATGGAACTGTTTCTTTGTGGGCAGAATTGTTAGGAACTATGGGGATGCATCCAGCTGCCGTGGCTTCCACCACCGAAATCCCGAATGTTTCTACAGAAGGATGAAAGTAAACCTTTGATGTTGAAATAATTTTTTGGATTTCGTTTGGTTCGACATCGCGATAAAAGGTGATGTTTTTGCTTGCTTTTCTTTTTAGTTTATTATACATTTCAATCTGTTTTCTATGATGGGCTTCTCCTACCAAATCAAATTTAATGTCAGTCAGATTCATCACATCAACTGCAAATTCTAAATTCTTTTCAGGAGCAAATCTAGAAATCGTTACAACTTTTTTTTCTTTATTAACTTGATAAAATTTTGAGAACTGTTCTATTTTAACAGGGGGATATATGACGTTTGAGTCTTTTTCAAACTGTTTTTTTATTTCAGTCCTTGTAAAGTCAGAATTTGATATTAACAGTACACGGGGCTCTACTAACATGGATAAACTTTGTTTGATTTTTTTTTGTAGAATTTTTTCATATAACCCCCTAATTCCTTTTGATGTCAAGGCAGCAATTTTTTTTTCATTCGAAAAGGTAGAATTACAATACAACGCAACCCGTTTTACTTTTGTATTTTGAAGTGCCAAACCGCCACTCATTATTAAAAGCATATCCTCGTTGGCTGAGATTTTGAATAGCGTCTCAATCTCTTTTAATCTTTGATACCTCCAGAAAAGCGGAAAAGAACTCTTTGATATTTTTCTAATATGAAAATTTTTAGATTCTGTGATTAGTGGCGGGATAACAGCATACAAAGTAGAGTTGTGATTTGATTTTTTTAACGCTGTAACTAACGAGGTAGTTACGGTCTCTGCTCCACCCCTCACATCAAAATATGGGTGTATAATTCCAACATTCAAATTTTATTCCACACTGATCAATCTTTTAATGCCTTCTTTTAGATCTATTTTTGGTAAAAAACCAAGCTCATTTTTTGCGTTGGTAATATTTGCTTGACTAAATCTTATTTCTCCTGGCTTTTTTTCTAAATAATTTATTTTTAGTTTTTTTCTAGATAATTCTATCATTACCTTTGCTAGATCCTTAATTGTTATCGCCTTGCCGCTAGCTATATTGTATGCGTTGACACGTTTTTCATCAATATTTGATATGGCAATGTTTATTGCATCAACCACATCATGAATTGAAACAAAATCTCTTGTCTGCAAACCATCACCAAATATTTCAAGTGGTTCATTTTTTGAAATTTTAGCAAGAAATTTTGTTATCACTCCAGCATATTCATCAGACTGACCCTTTCCATATACGTTAAAAATTCTAAGAATAATGGAATTTAGATTATGTTTTTTTGAAAATGACTCTACTAGTTGTTCCATTTGCAATTTGCTTTGGCCATATGGAGAAGAAGGATTTGTTTTGTGGTTCTCAGCTACTGGCATATTTTGAGTTTCTCCATACACTGCAGCAGATGAAGCAATAACTATGTTTTTGATATTATGTTTTAAACAAGAATTTAGAACATTTTTAGTTCCTTCTACATTGGTTGTAAATGTTTGTTCAGGAAATTTTATTGATTCATCAACACTATTTTTTGCAGCCAAATGAATTACAGTATCATGTCCAGATATGGTCTTTGAAACTTGATCTTGTACCGTAATGTCTCCTTTGACAAACTTTGCTCCATCGTCTAAGAGGTCAGAAATCATGTCTTTTGAGGAATTTGATAAATTATCAAAAATTGTAACCTGATAATTTTTTTCTAAAAATGACCTAACACAGTGTCTTCCAATAAAGCCTGCTCCTCCAGTAACAAAAATTCGCAATTTATCTCGGTGGCAGTTTGTGATTTATAGATATAATTGATATGAATGAAAAGTTATTTTTAAGAGAATTCTGAAGAAATATGGTGAATTACCTTCCAATTCTCTTAGTTGGAATATTGTCAATAACCCTATTGATTTTACCTACTTTTGCGCAAAATTCTCAAAACCCTAACCGAGACGTGTATATCTTTGTTCAAACCTTTGTGAGAAATTCTGATGGTGTCTTGGTGCATTATTTTGAGAATGACAAATTTACAGACAAGAATCTTGTAGCACTAAATGTGTTTTTGGACTCTGAAGCTTTGCGAGGAAGTGCTCCTGTATATGATATAGAAGGAACAAAGTTTCAGTTAGTTCAACGCTCCAAAACACTAGAAATAGAATCGTTTCAACTTGTTGCAAGCACAAAACTTGAGGACTCTGAAAATCCAGTATCACGGCTCTTAGCTAGATATGCCCATGATGGGTTTTTTCTAAACCCTGGCGACAAGACAACTCAGATTTGGACCTTTTTTAGAGAGATCTAGCCCTAGACAGTAGGATTCCAACCCCTACTGCAAAAAATGTAACAAGCGGAACAAACCTGTAGGGCTGGTTTGTCTGATCAGAAAACCCCGCAAGAAACGGTGCAATAAGCAGCATTCCACTAATCATTACCATCATGGACTCAGCATGCTTGTTTTTTGTAGAGGCAAATAACAGCCCCACAACCAATGGTATCATAAATAGAATTACCAAGCCATCAAATCGCATCTGCGTAGCAAAAGAGGCAAAGCCAATCCAGAACTCTTCTGAGAGAAATTTCTCTTGATTCCCTGTGATATCAGTTCCGCTAGATGCTGCCACTCCAGCTATTATGATTCCTATCATGGAACCAGCAATTATCATCTTCTTTTTTCTTGAAATAGAACATCGTAACAAAAAGTAAATTGACATTGGCAGAAATGTAACTGTCAGTGCCTTGGCTGGAATTGATACTAAATAGGAAATCGGTGATAGCGGCCAAATCCTGTACATAAAGTAAAGCGATAACATGTAAAACAAGACCCAGAAATTAGAGTATGCAACCGAAGTATCAAATGTGAGAAATACATTTGATTGTAATAGTATTACTGCTGCAACAAGTCCTGCAAACCTTTTTTGTGTGATTTTTTTTGTGAAAAAATACGTCATTATTACGAGTGCGATACTCGTAAGAAATGGAATCACGGCATAGTTTCCAAATAGTATCATCGAAGATGAGATAAAAAAGTAGTTTACGTGTGGTTCAAAGGAGCGAGCTATTTGGTCTGGTGACCATTTTTCAACTCTTTGTTTTACGCCGACATAATCTTCCCAGTTTTCTTCTGTTCCTAGCTCGTTTGCAGTAGCTGCTACATAGATTGTTAGAATTATTACCATGGAGATTAGGGCTATTTTTTTAGAGACCTCAAAATCAAAAATAAACTGAAATCCTTTTGAGATTGATTGTGGCAGTCTTTTTCTAAAGTGCAAAAATGCAAGTGCAAAAACTATTCCAGATGTGACAAATAATGCACCTGATAGTGGACCTGTCTGGTATGGGTTTATCTCAAGCCCTGAGACGCCAAACCTTTCAAGATCATTTACTTGGGCAAAGTTTGCTATTATTAGAGCTGGAAAGACAACTGGAGTTAGGCTGATTATTACTATAATTATGGTAAAGAAAAAGATAATCCAGGAAATTTTGCTTGGTCTAATTTTTTGAGTTGATTCTGGCTCTGGTTTTTTTGCATCTTTTTCTAATCTTTCTTCATGCCTTTTTCTGAACTTTTTGGCCAAAACTAGGTGATTTCTGGGCTACTGCCTTAAAATTTCAGCTATTTTAACCAAAGTAAAATAGATTTGAGGATTCAGACGTTCAGCCTAATATGTGATATATGCGTTGCAAGTGGAACTTTCACCAGAAAAATTGCTTCGTTTCGAAGGAAAATCGACAGAAAAAGCCGGAATAATATAATCGGAGCAGAATAATGAAATTCTTTACCCCTACAATTTTAATCAATTCGCAAATTAAATAAATATGTAGGGGTAACTAATATCATGGTAAAATTAAAGAAAAAGACACTAAAGGGAAAAGACTACTACTATTTGGAGCACAGCACAAGAAAAGGCAAGAAGGTACAGAAAAAAGAGGTCTATCTTGGAACAAAAATACCAACAAACATTGATGAGCTAAAAAAGAACCTTCTTGATAGCATCTATAAAGAAAAGTGGTACGATGACATTGACATAATCAGGCAAAGGTTCTCAAAAGAACAAAAGACAATGCCAAAGTCTGTTAAAGAAAAGGAGCTTCAGAATTTTGTTGTCAAGTTTACATACGATACACAGAAAATAGAAGGCTCTACTCTCACTAGAAGGGAAACTGCAGAACTTTTAGAAAGAGACATCACGCCAAAAAGCAAACCTATGCGAGATGTGCACGAAGCCCAAGCTCACATGGAACTATTCTATGAAATTTTAAAATCAAAAAAAGAATTATCGTTGCAGACTTTACTTGATTGGCACTGGAAGCTTTTTCAGCTGACAAAACCAGACATTGCTGGAAAGATAAGAAAGAATCAGGTGACAATAAGTGGAAGCAAGTTTGTGCCACCATCACCCGTTGAAGTATATCCAATGCTTACAGAGTTTTTCAGGTGGTATCACAAAAACAAACACAAACTTCACCCAGTAGAGCTTGCTGCATTAGCGCATCTGAAATTTGTGACAATACATCCATTTGGTGACGGAAACGGTAGAATTACCAGACTCGTAATGAACTTTATTCTAAACAGGAAAAACTATCCAATGCTTGACATTTCATATGAGGGAAGAAATAGCTACTATACTGCTCTAGAAAGAGCACAGCTGAAAAAAGAGGATGAGATATTTCTACAATGGTTAGTAAAGAGATACATCAAGGAATACAAAAGATATCTGAGATAATCGATCATCAAAAAAATGATCATTTTAACTTGTAATTGAGGGCTAATTCTGGCTTAAAACTCAAGCGATAATGCCAGTTTCGCACACAATAAATACGACAACATCGCAATTCCCTCTTTATGTCATATGCATTGCAAGTGGAACTTTCCCCACAAAAAATAGCCCAAATACGAGCACAAATAGAAAAGAAAAACTCTATCTTCAAAGACAAAAAATACCTAGATTTTCTGTTTTTGCCATCAAAAATCATAGGTCGTCAAAAGCAGGCAGAGCAGCTCATTCAATTTATAGAAAGTTTAAAGCAAGGACTTTTGGTTCCTGTAATTTCGGTTTATGGCCGTAGTGGTTCTGGCAAATCAACAATCGTGAAATTTGTTTTAAAAAATTTTGATGACATTTTGTCCTTTTCCTTTGTAAACCTCAGAAAGGCAAAAACCGTTTTTGGATCCGCCAATTTGATTTTATCGGAGCTAGGATTGCCAAATCTCAAAAGTGCCCAAGGAATGAATAAAGCAATTGACCAAATAGAACAAAGAATTGAGGAAATTCTCAAAAAAGAAAACAAAAAGTTTTTTGTTTTGGCGCTAGATGAGTATGATGTAATATTTTCTGATCCAAGAGGACAACCCTCTGACTTTGTTTACAAGCTTTTAACCCTTGAGGAAAATCTTAGAGAAAAAGGAATTTGGCTTTGCATCATCACAATATCAAACAATGCGCTTGCTGATTATACTCTTGATGATAGAGTAAAGTCTAGAATGGGAAACTCTGAAATCTTTTTTGAGCCATACAAAGAAGATGATGTTTTTAATATTTTGCAAGAGAGAGCAGAAAAAGCATTTGTAAATACTGTTGAGAAAGACGTTCTGCAATACTGTTCTAGGCTAAGCTCAGATGACCATGGTGATGCAAGACGAGCCATCGATCTTTTACGAGTAGCAGCAGAGTTCTCAGACAGCCAAAAAATCACTAAAACCGATGTTGAAAAAGCGCTCGATTTTATTCAAAAAGACAGAGTTAGTACTATAATCTCAAATGCCTCCTATCATCAACGAGCCTTGATTGGTTCAATCTGTTCTCAAAGCCTCTTAACCGGTAATTCTTGGATTTCTACCTCATCAATTCATGAAAAGTACACCAAGATACTTTCAAAAGATAAGAAACCATTATCATACAGGCGGATTGTCGACTTGCTTGTTGAGCTAAAAAATTTAGGCCTCGTTGAATCAAGAACCATTTCAAAAGGTCGAGGTGGCTATGGAACTGAATACAAACTTAAATTTTCGCCAGAAATGTTAGGTAAACTCATTGATGAGAATTGGTGGAAAGGACAAGTCGAAGATAAAAAAAGCAAAGAGGCACGAGCCATGTTTGATGAAACGTTTGGTTCTTTATTTGATCCTAAACCAAAAAGACCTAGCTCAAGAAACTCAAATCTATTAAAAAAATACGGTTTAGACCTTCAGGAAAAATCATAACCTGAGTTACTTCGTTTTAAGAACAAACTTTTTGGTAATTTCCAATTTTGGCAAGACAATTTTTTTATGAAAAACAAACAATTTGATTTGTAATTTCAGCAAATTACACTAACAACTTAAAAATCCCATTTTTGATTCAAGACATGAGGCTTGAGACTTGGGAAAAACGTACAATGTGATTTTTTTATCTAGTGTGATCTTTGTTGTTTTGTTTTTATTAAGCTTGTCTTATGAGTATTCTTTTGTTTCTCAAGTATTTGCAGCAGAAGAACCTAACATTCATTCGTTTAAAGTTTATACTGGTGATGGTCCTCCGCCACCAACCCTTGGAAATTCAAATGACCTTTACATTGACCAGGCAAGTGAGTTTTTAGACATTTACGTAAAAAATGAAATCGGTATCTGGGAGCAGATTGGAAACTTGCAGGGTCCACCAGGTCCTCAGGGACCTGCAGGACCAGCTGGTCCACAAGGAGAACAAGGACCACAGGGTCCAGCCGGTCCAGAAGGTGATCAGGGACCGCCAGGTCCACAGGGATTGCCTGGCACATCAATTACTGTGGCACAAATTATCAATGGTGAACTGATTCTGACATTTAGTGATCTTACTCAGATTAACCTCGGAAGTGTAGTTGGTCCGCCTGGTCCCCAAGGTCCAGCTGGTCCACAAGGGGAACAAGGACCACAAGGTGAACAGGGTCCTCCCGGTCCTCAGGGTCCTATAGGTCCTCAAGGTGAACAAGGACCACCAGGTCCAGCTGGTCCACAAGGTGACTCCATAGTATCTGTTCAACTTTTTAATAATAATCTAATAGTAACACTGAGTAGTGGCACGCAAATCAATGTAGGAAATGTTTTAGGTCCACAGGGACCTCAGGGTTCACAGGGGCCAAAGGGTGACAAAGGTGATACAGGAGCTACAGGACCACAAGGTCCACCAGGAGCTGCCGGTCCACAAGGTGATCCTGGCCCAGCAGGTCCTTCAGGTTTAGCATGTTGGGATTTGAACGGAAATGGAATTGGTGATACAGCTGAAGACGTTAATAATGATAGTAATTTTGATGCATTAGATTGTCAAGGTACACAAGGACCTCCTGGTCCACAAGGATCACCAGGTGATACTGGACCACAAGGTAATGCAGGACTAAATTCAGTGATTTTAACAACGCAACTTCCAATAGGTGATGCAAATTGCCAAGGAGGTGGAGTAAAAATTGAAGCTGGATTAGATTCTAATGGTAACAATCAACTTGATTTGGGTGAAGTAAATCCAAATCTGACGCAGTTTGTTTGTAATGGTATACAGGGTCCACAGGGACCTGCGGGTACATCTTTAAAGTTGCCAATTTCTCACTATCATTTTGAACAGAATGTTTTAGATAGTGAAGGTGGAAACCACGGAACTGTCACTGGCACTGAAACATATATTCCAGGTCAGAAAGCATTTGCATTTAATTTTGATGGTTCCACACATATTACATTAGCTAACGAATTAAACTTTGATTTTGATAGAACCGATAAATTTACAATTTCTATGTGGGTAAACAAGCCCAACCCCTCTGGCACCAATAATGCTATAATCTATAAAGGTAGTTTAATTGGTACTGGATGGGGGATTCGTTTACATAATAATGCAATCTTTTTTCAACTGATTAATACATTCGGTGTAAATGAAATAAGAACCACAATTCCTGCATCTACAGTATTTGATGGAAATTGGCATTTATTGACAATCACTTATGATGGTTCAAGTTCTGCAAGCGGTGTTAATTTTTATGTTGATGGAATTCTTCAAACAAAATCAATTCTTGGGAATTCTCTTACTGTTACTACATTAAATAATTCCCCTGTAACTATTGGAGCAGTAGATGGAGGTTTTTCTAATTTTAACGGACAGCTTGATGATATTATGATTTTTGGAGACGAATTATCATCTTCTCAAATTAGTGAATTAATTAGATAAATCATTATATGGTTAACTTGGTTTCGCAATTGTAATTGCTTGACATTTCTACTTTGAACAGAATTGACAAAAAAGGCATGTACAAGGTTTATGATAAATGGCCACAAATCGCAAAGGAGTCTTATGAATCTAGTCTTGTTTCTTTTGAATCAAGCAATATCAATCACATTATTTTTTCTGGAATGGGAGGATCAGGTGCACTAGGAGATATTTTTTCCGCCATACTATCAAAAACTAACATTCATGTAAATGTAGTAAAGGGATATCATCTTCCAAATAATGCTGATTCAAACACTTTGGTTGTAACCACTAGTATATCTGGGGACACTGTTGAAACTCTTACAGTTATGGATTCGGCACGAAAAATAAACTGTAGATTAATAGGATTTTCATCAGGTGGAAAGATGGAAGAATATTGTGTTAAAAATAAAGTAGAATTTAGAAAAATCCCAATATACCATTCACCTAGAGCATCATTTCCCGCCTTTTTGTATTCCATTTTAAAAACTCTGAATTCTATAATCTCAGTAAAAAAAGAAGACATTTCCGAATCTATCAATGAAATGGAAAATTTACAAAAACTAATTTCTTCATCAAACTTGAATGAAAAAAATCCTTCCTTGAACTTGGCTAAATGGATTTCAGGAATTCCCTTGATCTATTATCCTTGGGGATTAGAAGCCGCCTCCATAAGATTCAAGGCATCCCTTCAGGAAAACGCAAAGATTCATGCAATATCAGAAAATGTGATAGAAGCATGTCACAATGGAATTGTTGCTTGGGAAGTAAAATCAGTTGTAAAACCTATCCTGATTGAAGGCCAAGATGATTACATTAAAACAAAGGAAAGATGGCATATACTAAAAGAGTATTTTAAACAAAATAATATTGATTTTTGGGAAGTCTTTTCTGTTAAAGGAAGCATTCTTTCAAAATTAATTAATTTGATTTATCTTCTTGATTACGCTTCAATTTATAACGCAATAATTCGAAACATAGACCCTACTCCAATAAAGTCAATTGACTTTGTAAAAAGTAAATTGAGTTAGCGTTGAGCTGCAACAGAATACACTGGATATTTGAACCTGAATCCATTTGAAAAATCTTTTACAAATCTGAACTCGAATTCTTTAAATGTTTTTATTATTTCATACAGATCTCCACCAATAACCATAGAGTTTGGATGGGCAAAATGATTTATTTTTGCACAAATATTCACTGGAGGTCCAAAAATGTCATCATGATCAGAACCGTTACATTTTGCTGTAGTTATTATTCCATAATCCATGCTTATTCTGTAGCTTAGGTTGGGTAGTTTTTCATCTGCCATTATGGAATTGATAATATCTCTATCTTTGAGCATTGTAAGACCACAGTACAAAGAATCAAGCAATGAAGCTGGTAATTGTCCTTGACCTGCAGTATTTGGAAAATAAAATAAAAGACTATCACCTATGTTTTTGACTACTTTACCTCCAAATTCTTTGACTACCGTACCCATTGAATTTATAAAAACACTATAATACTTGCAAACCTTTTCTTTTGGTAAATATGCAGAGACTCGAGTAGAATTCACAATATCTACTATTCCTACAGCAAAATCTTCATGTTCACCAGAAAATCTTATTGTATCATTTGAAATACTTGAAAATTTTGATTCTAAACAACCTGATTCTATTTCTGGCTTTATGGAACTTTCCATAGTTTATTAGAGAAGACCATTAAACATAATGCCTCATTAGCTAAAATAGCAAATATTTAGCTGTATTTGTAATACTTTACGAAGGGATTTTGGCAAAAAAACCACAAAGAGAAAAAGTAAACGAATTTACCAAAACATATCATTGGTTTTTTTGTGATATAGTAAGTAGTGCAAATCCAGCAATTCCAACAATTCAACAACGTGAAAAGATTAAAAAATTTTATGATATGATATCAAAAATTCCAATCACCCAAAAAAAAGATCCAAACAGAATTATTGTTCCAACAGGAGATGGATACGTAATTGGATTTTCTGACAGCTATGATAAACCCGTAAGATTGGCAATAGATTTACTAAAAAATGTTACCAAATATAATCAAACAAAAAAAATTAAAGAAAAGCTTAATTTAAGAATTGGGATTGATACTGGTCCAGTTTATGAGATAAAAGATTCCTTAACAAAAAACAATGCTTTTTGGGGTCCTGGAATTATTATGGCAAAAAGAGTAATGGATTTGGCAGGAGAAAATCAAATTTTTGCTTCAAAAGATATTGCAGAAAAAATGAAAAATCTTTCAAAGGAGTATAGGAATTTGTTTCATCCTATTGGGAAATATCAAATTAAACATAATGAACAGGTTCAAATTTACAATATTTATGGAAAAGATTTTGGCAACAAATCAGTTCCTAAAAAATCTAAAATTATTAAAAAGAAAGAAACTCCTGAAGACAAACTTGCCAAAAGAACTATAAAGTTTTGGAATATTGATATTTTTCTCAAAGTGCTTGATCCAAAAACTATGTTAACCAATCATACATGGATATGGGATGTTCAAAACATAACAAGTGAACCTAGAACTAGACTTCATTACAACATTGGAGGGGACATTCCAAAAGATTTTGCGGATCTTAATGTAAAAGCTACAGATTCAAAAGGGCGGAAACTCAAAATTGTTAATATTGGTGAAGATGATCCAACTCAAAAAATTTTTGATGTTGAATTAATTAATCCATTAACGCCACGTAGCAGATTAAGAAATTTAAGGATGGAATATGATTGGGAAGAGCCAAAAAGATTTTTTGAATACAAGCCCCTCACAGATTGCCAATTCTCATATCAACTAACCGTACCAAAAGAAGTTAAAGGCAAAAAAATCAGAATTTTAATTGTGGACTATGATTTAGGCGAAAAACACATAGCAGAACCTGGACCCGAAGTCATACCAGGAAAAAAAGAGACAAAAATAATTTGGAAGACAAAAAATGCAAAAAAAGATTTCTTTTACAGACTAGAATGGTAAAAATTAAATCATTTTAATTTACTTTCCTGAAAGCCAGTCGAGTTTTCCAAATAGTATTTAAAATAATCAAGGCACCATTCATGAAATTGTGGTTCATTACTAAAGAACATTTCACTCATGTCAGGTTCACCATTAAGTTTTGGAAAAATTATACAAGCTTCTTTTTCATTTAAAAGACAAACCACAGAAATACTTTTGATCATTTTTCTTTCTAATATACCATCTTTGATATATTTATCAAACCCTTTAATTTTAAAAACCGTTTTACGTTCATCTGGAACTATTGCATTTTGTACAAAAATAGAGCAAATTTTTATATTGTTTTTTAATTTATTTTCTACAATGTCAATAATATCTTTTGAATAAGGAACCTCTGATAAGATATTGTAAATATATTTTTCAGCGTTATCATGAATTTGTTTCCATTTTTCTAAAACTTTAACAAAACTTTTGATGTGTTTTCCTTCATAAAGCTCACCAATTCTATGAATAAATTTCTCAGGCATATCCCCAAAACTATGATTATCAAAAAACTTTCTATTTTCTGATACAAAAACAATTGAAGGAATTTGCATACAAACTGTTTTACCAAAAGTTGAAAGATGAAAATTTCCATTAGAATCTTTCTCAACTAATCCCGCCTTTAGCATTCTTGTAAAATTTCTGTGAACTTCAGGATTTGTTGCTTGTAATTCTTTAGCCATGCCAGAAATGTTAGAACTTTTCTGTAAAAGACTAAAAATAATCTTTAATCTTTGTTCACTTGATAACTCTAAAAAATTTTCAGCAATATTTTCAGGATCAAGATTCATACAGGTATTTTGCTGATGGCAATCTAAAACGTTACTATATCATGATTCAGCCCAATTTCCACCACATCTAGGACAGTGTCCTCTTAAGCCGTTATATTTTGGCTCATCGTATATGTGTGCTAATGGGTACTCGCAAGAAAGACAGAATGTATAACCTGGCTTTTTCATAACAGACAATAGCTGATATAGATTATTTATTCAACTTAGATCTTTAGCTAAAAAGTTGTTAAACTAGCTTAGTACGCTTCATAAGTTTTCACATATTTTAATAACTTATGACTAGTTATTCTACCTCAAAGAAATTGATGAGAAAGTATTATCCCTACAGAATTGTAAAACCAATTTACTATATTCTAATTATGACATTAACTGTACTATTTTTTACCTCAGTTTCTTTTCAAGCTGCTTACGCTATTCCTCCTGTTTGGAGTTTTGGTTCGTTTACTCTTAACGATGGAGGTGTTCAGGGAGCAGGAATTCCTTCTTTACCCGTAACTGTTAGTGTTACTGATCCTGCAGCAACAGGTTTTGGAACAATTACCGTTAAAATAACATCTTCTGTAGACCCTTCGGGATTTGATATGACATTAAATGAGGGTCCTCTTGGAACCTTTACCAACACTAATCTAGCTTTGATGTCCGATAATGCAAGAGGAAGTCAGAAAAGTGTAATAACAATAACTGTTTTTGATACCGTTTTCACGACTCCTGATCCTTCTTCTGTACAAACCTTAGCCGGACCACCAATTCTTATTGTTTCAGATAGTGATACAAGTGGAATAACACCAGTATTCACAGAAACTGGACCCGACACAAATTTGTATAGGGCAAGAATTAATTTTGCTGCCGCAACAAATGCCCCGTCAAACACTCTTGCAATAGCTCCAGGAAACATCTTTACAGTTGTTGATATTGCTGGAGGAAACTTTGCTCATGGATTCATAGGACCAAACCCAAACATTGGAAAAGGAGCTATACTTGCGGAAGTTGGTGGAACGGTTACTGCTACATATCAAGTAGACTCTAGTTCATTCACAGTAGGACCAAATCCTGGACCTGGTAGAGGCGGCGGTGGACCAATAAAACCAGGATTAGTTGTTGATACTTCAGGTGGAAGTGGTTGTAATAACTGCCAACCACCAACACTTGGCATTGATCAAAATCTTAACAGAATTGTTGATGGAGGATTTTCATATAATAATAATCCTATTGATGTAGAATTATTCTATACTCCTTATCCTTTAATCACAATTGATGTGGGTCAAGAAAATATTGCAGAACTCAAGATTTTTGATGATGGTGGCATTGATAGCATAGCACATGTAGGGCTAGCGTTTGGTTTAGGTCATGGTGAAAGTTTTGGTGAAAGTAAGGCTACTATAAGTTTGGATAGAACATTTGACGGTAAAGAAATTACAGATATCTTTGATCCTGAAAATGTTTTGGATAATGTAAAAATTACTACATCAACCAGTACCTGCAATCCTTCTATACTTGAACAATGTTTAGTTGTAAAAATTCAACATATGTTTAGAGAAGAATTAGAGTTTAACATGGTAGGCACTAATGTGTGGGATAATAAAAGAAACAGTTGGCAGAATTTTTACAACCATGGGATTGAGATAATTGGTGATTCTTTAAACCCAGCTAAAACAAAGATGGTTGCATTTGGTGACAAAAATATGCGTGGTGTATTTGAATTAACTCAAATTGATAAGAAAAAACACTTGTGGGAAGACAAATTTGGTAACATCTATGAACATAAAGACAATGATAGGTTTGATATAATATACTCAATTCCTCACAAAATAATCCCTGATAAAGATACACAACATGGTTGTGATAGAAATTGTAATTGGTTTAATGAATACAAATTAGCTCAAGAGACTATAGCTAAATTTACTTTAAACAAAATTTTAAATGGAAAAATTATTGAAGGAGAACCTCCAAAGAAACCCTTCTCATACTTTTACAATATGACTACTAGAGCTGAAGATACTGCCTTACAAGAATCTATTATTTTTGAACAGATTAAAGCAGAAAATATATTGAAAAATCAAGCTAAATAATTTAAAAATTGAAAAATTTGACAGGATAATATGATCATATTTAATTACTTGAGAAGAAATGAAAATAAAGGATGCGGGCAAGGAATTGTGTAATAATTACTTTGTTAATTTTTATCTTATCTGGTCTTGGAATTTTAAATAATTCTTTTGCAGATGAAAAATTAGTCATAACCCCACCTCCATCAGAAAATGCAATCATGTATGAAAGTTTGGATATTACAGTTAATGATGAAGATGGTCCCGTAATAGTCACAGTTACAAACACTATTACCGGAAATTCCGTTTCAATGACTTTGTTAGAAGATCCGATTGGAAGTAGAAACCATAATGGAAAAATTGCGATTAACAATCAAGCTCTTGTAGATGCTGACCTAGACGATGAGGTAATTGCAAACATTAACGTTTCATCAAATACTGTACTTCGAGTTTCATTCGGTACAGAATTTAAAGAAATAACAGTAGTTATTGCAGGTCAAGTAACTCCAACTGGAACCAGACATACAGTAACTCAAAAACTATACGATGTACTTAACTGTGGATTTGATGCTAATGGTGATGAAATTCCTGAAGAAGATATTGATAAAGATCACATATGTGATGATTGGGAAACAGGAAATGTATTGCGAATCACCAATGCTGGAAACACATACGAGTACTTTTGTGACGGTCCAAATGCAGATGATTTAACTCCTCACCCAAGACCATGTTCTAATCAGGTGCCAGACATTTTTTTGGAAATTGATTGGATGGAAGGACACAAACCTGACCCCCGAGCAATTGAAGAAATTGTAACGGCCTTTGACAGGAGAGGTGTAAATTTACATATTCAGATAGATGAAACTTATGCAATAAAACATGATCCAGAAATAGGATTTCCTGGCTATGACTTTGAATCAATGCCTCATTACAAGGGATTTGATCAAATTAAAGGTGATCAATTTGGAACTGATGATGAGAGAACAACTTATGGAGTAAAAACTTCCACACCAAACCAAGGTGCATTGATAGATGAAATTAGAACCCTAAAACACCAAGTTTTTCATTATAGTTTATTTAATCATGCAAGACAGTGGTATGCTGGTCAATCAGGTGTGGCTGAAATTAACGGAAACGATTTCATGATTTCAATGTGGGGTTTTACAGGAAATGTTGGTAGTAAAGATCAACAGGCGGGCACCTTGATGCATGAATTAGGTCATAATTTAGGTTTGAATCATGGTGGAGGAGATGCGATTAACAATAAACCAAATTATTTTAGTGTGATGACCTATTCAAGGCAGTTTACAGATTATGATCCAAATAGGCTTCTTGATTTCTCAGAACAAGCTCTTGGCCATACACACACTCCGGGATATCTAGATGAAACAAATTTGATTGAAAATAATCCTAGTGGATTTGGGCTTGAAGCATATCCAGGTCATGAGAATGAAGTTATTATCTATAGTTGTGGTTGGGGTGGACCTCCTGCTGTTTTGTTTAGGCTACCTGGCACTCCAGTTAACTGGGATTGTGATAGTTTCTGGGATAGAGACCCACCAGTAGAGAATAACATTAACAACTTGCCTGAAGCACCTAGTCCTAATCCACCTAGTGAAATTTTGTGGGGTTATGATGATTGGGCAAATTTGCACTATAATTTTTCTGATTATTCCGACTATGCAGATGGAATTCATGAAAACAATGGAAATGGAATTGCTGGTGGATATAACAACGCTGCAAGAGAACCAGAACGAGGAGTTCCACCTGGTGAGAGTAGAGCATCAATAGCACTCGCTGCACAAAATTTTGGTAGGCCAACTTTGAGTACTCCTGATCTTGGATTTACGTATGTATCACAAGTAGAGGAACTAACTGTTAAAGATATGATTAAATCTAGAATAGCAGCTATATTGGCACTACGTGCTGGATTGCATATGACTCCCGAACCTGAATTCCATGAAATATCTTTTGATGAATCTTTGAATTCAACACCAGAAATAATTTACACGCAGGCTATGGGGCCCACTACCGAATTACCTCCAATTCCGTTACTGCCAAATCAATTTACACAAAATACTTTAGAACGATATGTAGGCGAAAAAGCTCCTCCCAACTTATCAATAAAAGAATTGTACCTTTGGGGAACAGAAAAAGCCATTGAACAGACAAACCATCACGATATTAAACGAACTAAATTTATCATTCAATTAATTGATCTTGGTCTTAAAGTCACTTTGGATGATGAGGAATATGATAGAATTTCTCCAACCATTAACAATCTAATTGCTTCATATGATAGGGCGCTGGATTTTATCAAAACTGATATTCATTCTGAAGACCATAAACGTGTTAGCGAACCCATAGTTGATCCTGATGAAGTTGCTTTGATGATAGATGCTGTTGATAGAGAGGTTACTGGCGACTCTGATTGTGATGGAATTCCTGATCTTCAAGACGAAACGCCTTTTTCAACTCCTCCTGGTTGTGGTCCCGAGACTGAACCTACACACAAACCTTCTTGTCCAGTGGGAACAACTAGAATCGGAGAAGAATGTGTTTCAATTAATGGACCACCATTTTGGCTTTGGGTAATTTTAGTAGGAATTTTTATTGCAATTGGAATCTCAGCCTGGTTAGGTAATAGAAGCCCATAAAATCAAAACATTATTCACATATTCTTAATTAAATTACCAATACTGTCTTTACATTCTTGATATAATCCATAATCTTCCCAACCCTTGTTTCCATATTTGCGTGCAATCCGTAGAACATCATATGGTGATAAAACAAGTTTGTTATTATACGCACTGTATAAAACAGAATCTTCACTATGTATTCCTACTGAATGTGTTAAACCAAGACTATGTCCTATTTCATGAATTAAAGTATGTAACATGTTGTAAGTTTTTTCACTATCAATTGGTTTTCCATCAAGCGACCAAAGCTTGTCATCGTTGAACTTTATTGTTCCTTGTGTAGGAGTACCTGGAAAAGTGGCATAAGCTAACACATTCGGATTATTTTTGAAAACAATTTCACTATTAGAATCAGTAAATTCAATTTTAATGTCTGGATTTGATTCTTTTCTGACAACAATAAGGTCCAAGTCAATTTCTAGACCCCAAGCCATCATAGCTAAATAGACTGCGACGTTTTCAGCTGAATCATCCGAAATATCTTTTGAATCCCTGATCAATGAATATGTAACAATTTTCTTTTCCCATTTTTTATCCCATTCATCTTGTTCCTGTTGAAATTGAATTTTATCTGAAACCTGTGCTTGTGAATGTTGGGCAACCATTGTACATCTTAACTGATTTCTTTTCAGAGGTTTAATATGCAATCTTTTATGAGAGCGCTTATTTCGGTAAGACAAATACCATCTTTGTAAAATTATTATTATTATTAAGAATTTGCATCAACATAAAAACAAAAGATAATTGTTAGGGTATCTATCTCATTATAATGAAAATCCCAACTTACGTAATAATTGTGATTATTATTGCTGTGGGTGTTACTATAGGAAATGCCACCGCATTAGTTGTTCACAACGAAGATACTAGAATTACTGGTGAATTAGTGGTAGATGGTGGCACAGTGACGTCACAAAGAACAGGTACAACCTCTGCAATTGTTGTACAAAATGATGGAACATTTGAAAATGCAATTAAATTCAATCACTTTAAATCAGGCGAAGAACAAATTTTCCAAATTCGTCAGGTTCCAGCTGGAAGTAGATTGGAAATTGTAGATATTTCAAATAACAAAGTAGGGGTGGCGATATTAGCATCAAGCGGAAACATCGGTATTGGTACACAAAATCCAGTAGAACAATTAGATGTTGCAGGAAACATACACCTTACTGGAAATATTGTTTCACCTAATGACATCTGCATAGGCAACTGCCCATAAACTTTCTTTTTTATTTTTTATTTTAAGATACATAGCCACCGGCTTTAATTAACAAACCACTTCCTGACTCAATATGTAAGAAATTAGTTACAAAATTGATATCAAGCGCTATTCCAGCTGGAACTGTCAAAACAGAATTATTTTTTATTATCACATCATCAGGTGCAGAAAAATTAGAATTTAAAGTGCAACTAGATGTAATTATCCAGTCACCTCCAGAAGGAAGCGCACAAACTCCATTACCTAAATCAGGTAAAATCCTGTAAATAGTTCCAAAAAGAGAAACTATGTACAAAAAACCATCCGGACCAATTTCTATATCAGTAATGCAACCAAATCCATCGCCAAATTCAATCTCACTTGGATTATCTCCAATGTTTAAAACTAAATCAATCAAATCAGGATCACTAAAAACAAAGGAATTGCGTTGCGCATTCAATTCAAATAGATATAATTTTCCATTATTGCAATCTCCAACAAGCACATTATTACTGTAACTTGGAAAATGTACAGAATCAACAAATAAAATTGATGTCACAGCTACTGGATCTTCCCAAGAAAATTCAGGATCACTATAAACAAAATCTCCAAATCCTGGTAATGAGTCAATTTGTTCTTGTATTGCAGGACCCATAATTACCTCCCATCCACTGTTAAATGGTACAGAAACCAAATTAATTTCATCATAAATAGTTGGACCGTTCTCAGTTTGCCAGATATTTCCAGTCATAGAGTCTACAGTAAGACCAAAACTATTTCGAATTCCCATCGCAATGTCGTCCCCAGGAGGATCTACTTGCAAAATTATACTGGTGTCATCAGGAGAACCTGTTGGAAAATTTTGTAAGACTCCATTTCTGTTAAGATCACCTATAATTGCAAAAACATTGTCATTAAGATCTACAGTTAATGCCCCTCCATCATGATTTGGACCCGGAGTTGCTGGCAAATCCCTCATCAAAATTGGGTTTATCAAGTTTGTTCCATCCCAAGTATACTTGTAAATTCGATTTCCTAAAGGATCTCCTCCATCTACTGAAGATTCAGTGTAATACAAGTATACAATGTTTCCAACATTTTCAATTCCTAGTAACCCTCTCTCAGAATTATTACTTACAGGAACATCTAAGACATCATTATTTTCTAAGAAGCCATCTCTGATCAATCTAACCTTACCATCATTTTTTTGAAGAACTAGAATATCACTTCCAACAAAAGACATTGAGGTTGATAATGAGAAGCCAGTAGCAAACTGTTCAATGATTAGATTGGGATCATCTACAGTTTGAGCATGGATTGATTGGGCCGGCATCAAAAGTAAAAACGCAAGAATAATAATCCAAGATTTATTCATATCAGGAGATTTTATGATTGTTTATATGCATTTAAAAATTTACTAAGTTACGTATCGAAATAAATGGATAAATTTACTTTCGTAATCATAATAAAACTACGCTGGGTTCTTGCGTGAATTTAGCAAGATTCTCTGGAAATTAATATTAAGATTATTAAGGATCAATGAAATATTCCAACAAATTTGAACTCTGACGATCTAGTATCTATTGTTATTCCTGTATATAATTCAGAAAAATTTCTAAAACATTCTTTAGAATCAATTCTTAATCAGACCCATAAAAATATCGAAGTAATAGTAATTAATGATGGGTCTACTGATAATTCATTACAAATTTTACAACAATATTCAAACAAAATACTTCTTTTAACACAACCGAATCAAGGCATAGATTCTGCATTAAACAATGGCATAAAACAAGCAAAAGGCAAATGGATAAAGATTTTCTCTAGTGATGATATTCTGAAACCTTATGCTATAGAGAAACTCTTGGAACACGCAAAAAAAATGCCTAAAACGATAATTTACTCTAATTGGGAAATTATAGATGAAAACAATAACACATTAAGAAATTTCAATGAAAACAATTTTAATGATTTAGAACCATTTGATTTCAATATTAGATTACTTGATGGTCAGCAAATCAACATTAATACTACATTAATTCCATCCGCACTATTTAATGAAGGGTGTTTAATGCAACAAGTTACGGATACAGTGGCTATTGACTATGACTTTTTGTTACGTGCAGCTATAATACATGATTATAATTTTCATTTAATTCCAGACTATTTAGTAAAGTATAGAATTCATTCTAATCAATTTTCGCATCAACATATAACAAAATCATTATCTTTTTTACCAAAAATTAAAAACGAAATTTTAGATAAACTGGATAAAGAAAAACGTGGAAAATATTTGTCTGCATTAAAAGAATATCAAAAGAGCAAACCTCTTCAAAAAAGAACAATGGAGTTTGGTTTAGATATTCTCAAACATTATTTTCCAGAATGGGTTACAGATCAACTGTTACTTTTTTATCTGAACAAGATACGACGCAGGCGCTAGAGAATATCACACATGTTGTTAAATTTTTTAACGATTATGCACAAAAGCATAAAAAATCAAAAATCAAAACATGATTAGTTTGCCTCTAGTTTCTATAATTATTGTCAATTACAATGGCAAAAAATATCTTGAAAAATGTTTGGATTCATTAAAAAAAATCACACATTCTAATACTGAGATCATACTTGTTGATAATAATTCTACAGATGATAGTATTGAGTTTGTAAAGAATGAATATCCAAATGTAATAATTATAAAACTTGATAAAAATTATGGTTTTGCTGAACCAAATAACATTGGAGCTAAAAACTCACAGGGCGAATATCTATTATTTTTGAATAATGATACCGAAGCAACTCCAAATTTTATTACTGAACTGCTTAGTAACACGGAAAAAGATCCTAAAATCGCAATTTGTCAAAGTCTTCTTTTAAAACCAAATGGAGATATTGATTCTGCAGGAGATTTTGTAACTGAACAGGGAAGAGCATATAGCTCTAAAAATTTACAAAATAAGCCAACACCAATTCTAAGTGCTAGAGGCGCTGCAATGATCATTAAAAAAGATAAATTTAACGAGCTTGGTGGTTTTGATTCTGATTACGTTTTATCATTTGAAGATGTAGAAATTGGTTGGAAAGCATGGATCTTAGGCTACCAAGTAAAAGTAATTCCATCATCCATTGTGTATCATCATGGCGGTAGCACCATAAAGCAACTAGGCCCATTAGTTACTTTTCATGGATTAAAAAATCTCTTATCTTTAGTAACTACACACTATGAAACTTCTCTAGTAGGATGGAAAATCATTCAAACATTTGGTTATTTGATAGGAAGATTTTTGGGAATTATTTCTTCTAATGAAAAAAATAGCACTAACTTTACTATAGATAAAAAAAATGTAATGAAAGCAATTTTTTGGTATTTTAGAAATTTTAGAATGATATGGTATAAACATAAAGCATTAAACACAAAACGAATCAAATCAACAAAAGATCTTGAAAAAATTGGTGTGATAACTTCCAAAAAATCTAACTGAATAAATTTAATTTTTTCTAAATTCTATTGAATTTAATCTATCGCTAATTTGTTTACCTGCTGTCTTTGGATTGATAAAGTTCTTAATGTACTGTGATCCTTTTTCTCCGATTTCTTTTGCTTTATCTTGATTTTTAAAGACGTATTGCATAAGCTCTACCGCATGTTCAATATTTGGCTGTGCCCAGACAGTACCCTTTTCATAATCTCCATAATTCTTCTCTAATTTGATGGTATCATATTTGACTAGGAAACTATTTTCTTTATTTGTAAAATCCATATTTCCAGAGTACGCGGTAACAATAACTGGTTTTTTTAAATACATTGCCTCAGCAATAGTTTTTCCAAAACCTTCTGATCTATGTAATGAAATATAACAATCACAAGATTTCATTAAATTTTTTAGCTCTAGACCATCAAAATGTTCTTCTGTTAATCTAATGTTTGGATTCTTGGCAGCTTCATCTTTCATTTGTTTACTTGTCTTTTTGTTTACTTTCGAATTAATTGATTTTATTACTAACGTTACCTTATCTGATTTCGTAAATGCTTTGTTAAAGGCTTTTATGATGTCTAACGGATTCTTTCTTTCAAAACCACTTTGATAGTCAAAAACAAACAAGAAAATAAATCTGTCATCATCTAGTCCAAATTTTGTTCTGTCTGCAACAACATTTTTGTCATCCATAAAAAATGGATAAGTTATTTTTATCACTGGTATTGATGACACCTTGGCTAAATTTTCAGCAATAAAATCACTTGTAACCCATATTTCATTATAGTATTGGAATGCTTTTTGCCACTTTTCTGGAAATTTTGGCACTTCCCAATACCAGATCCCTATGTTGTATTTGTTGCTAAAAAATTTGTAACCTCTTTTTAAAAAAAACTCAGATGTCATGTCTGCATTGACATGTGTTATGTTTATTGAATAAGGGCTATGAGTAGAAAATTCTTTAAAAGTTGGATCTAGATTTCTATGACTTTTTGCCTCATGATTGATTAACACATGAGGAATGTCTGCAGATTTTAATGCCATGGCAAACGCTCTTACTCCTTCACCTATACCGAATTCTCCTTTGAAGTAACCTGACAAATTTACTCCAAATTCATTTGATTCTATATTTTCTGCAACCGAAGAAATTGATTCATTTTTGTTTTTTTTATTATCGATTTTTGGTTTGGACAGCTCTATCTTTGGTTTGGACAGCTCTATCTTTGGTTTGGACAGCTCTATCTTTGGTTTGGACAGCTCTATCTTTGGTTTGGACAGCTCTATCTTTGGTTTGGACAGCTCTATCTTTGGGGGATTTGGAGTTGCTGGTTTAGAGTCTATCGATTTTCCACCTATTGAGATTACTTTACAAAAAGCATCATCCAAACCGTGTTCTTTACATCCAGTTTTTGTCATCCACTCAAAAAATGCTTGTCTGTCTCGTACTAATGGATCAGGAAAAGCTTGATGAAGATCTTTGCGACTCTGATAAATCTGATACCAAAGTCTAGTGATAGGAGGGCTTTTTCCATCAATATTTTCATTCAAAAAATTGAAAAACGAATTTGCTCCAACAGTTGCGAATGGGTTTCCAAAATTTTTTCCTTCTTGTATTGCATTGTAATAGATCTTTCTTGCTTGAGGCGGAATTTTCATACCATTATCAAAGTAATCGAATTTGAATTTCCAATTTTTTATATCCAAATAGCCAGCTTCAATTATCTTGTCTCTATACAATTCAAAAAGAGGCCTGAGATGTTCAAGTTTTTTTAAGGTGTATCTATTTTGATACTTTGATATGCTTTCTATGTCTTCTGGCATCACTCCACTAAAATGAAAAAAGTAGAGTGGTTTGTCATTAACAGTGATTTTGTTATCTTTGATCTTAATATCTCTGTCCATTAAATTCCAATATGCTACATTATATCCTGGATGCCTTAAAATGAAAACATCATCAAAAATTGAAGGTACTAAATCAATCCATTTCTGATCAACAAAATATCCTTTGTCAGGTTCATGTAAACAAAAATCATACAACCTATTATGCCACCAATCTAGAAATTTCTTTGTTGTTTCATTGTATGAAACAGCTATGAATCCAAGATTATAGATCCCAGCTCTCATTATATCAAACTCTGAAGGATTCCTGTTGTCGCTAACTGGTGAAGTCATGTGTGGAATTAACACTATGGATTTTTTATCCAAAAGGCTCCATAGATTGTCAAGCTTGTTTGTGATCATGATATCAGGATCGAAATAAATCAATTTCTTTAGATGATACTTCTCACAAAGATACTTCATGAAAAATGGCTTGATTCCGGTGTCTTGTTCAACAACTGTATATTTGAAACTAAATGACTTTTGATCAACTAAACCAATATCTTTAATGTTAAAAACAGTGAATTTTTCTTTTTGTGGATCAAAACGGTTTTCTAATTCATCTACTAGTAAAAGGAACACCTTTCCATCAGTATGATACTTTAGAAAAGAATCTGTGAAAACCCTAGCATGCGCTAGATAATTTTTTGAAATAACCAAACAAACTGCGATTTGGCTGTCTGTTAACTGGATGTTTTTTTCATCTGTAATTTTAGTCTCAGATGGAATTATCTCGTCTTCTTGTTCAGAAGGAGTTATTTCTAACCTGTTTTCTTGGTTTGATTTAACTTCATTGATAAGGGAAAGTTTTTCAGCCTCTGATAATGATACGACAGAATTTACAGTAAATTCTCGCCTACGTACTTTTTCTTTTACTGAGGAAACGTAACCTTTTGCTCCTCTAGTGGCTAACGTTTGCATTGATGCAGCAAGAATTTTTTTGAGTTCTCCTCTCTTAGAATCATTAGGTGCTATTGCATCAATTGCATTTGCAATCTTTTTCATAAAATTAAAAATAGAACTATTTTTAATCTCAGAACTCTCTTCTCTTAGATTAATTAATTCAGATTCTTTTTGATTAACTGAATTTTCAAGATCTTCCAAGTACGCATCTTTCTGCCTTATTGCACTTTCAAGATCTTCCAAGTACGCATCTTTTGGCTTTATTACACTTTCAAGATCAGCTATGTAGCTGTCTTTCTGTTTTGTAGAGTTTTCAAGATCAGCTATGTAGCTGTCTTTCTGTTTTGTAGAGTTTTCAAGATCAGCTATGTAGCTGTCTTTCTGTTTTGTAGAGTTTTCAAGATCAGCTATGTAGCTGTCTTTCTGTTTTGTAGAGTT
>Ga0214471_10000384_pt1 | contig 39086 bp, 39 predicted proteins | sample RVTome_5_FD_207665 | JGI IMG/M metagenome (GOLD analysis project Ga0214471, IMG submission 207665) | Soil microbial communities from uranium-contaminated site in the Upper Colorado River Basin, Wyoming, United States - RVT142D155 | ecosystem: Environmental > Terrestrial > Soil > Contaminated >... | reverse complement strand
GCTACCGGACTGCGCTACGTCCCGTGAACTCCAATCTACCTCGTTGGTCCGTGGGGGCGCGGAGCGATCCCCCTGATCCGACGCCGGAGCGCAGCGACGGCGAGGACGCGTGCGATCGGCCGTCGCGGAGCGCGGCCGATAGCGCGCAACCCCATTCAGGTGCGCTACCGGACTGCGCTACGTCCCGATACGGCCAGACGCCTGGACGCATAGGCGCCTACGGCGGTCTGATTCTCGACTCCGCCCCCAAACCCACCAGCCGACACATCACAATCTACACCGGCCTCGCACGCCCAGCGACGGCGGTCCGGACCGCACCCCACGACCCTTCTCCATCCGGATCGGATCCAACGAGCACTGATGCGCGTCAAAACGGCGCCGCCGCACGGAGATCCGGTACGCAAGGCCGCGCGTCGACCGCACATCTTCGCTCATGTCTTGCCCCCTCGGCCGAGGAGACACCATTCTATGGGCATGCCCGACCTGGCCCGCCAATACACCCTGGACGAAGTGCTCGCCTTCCCCGCCGACGGGAACCGCTACGAGCTGGTGGACGGCGAGCTGCTCGTGACCCCAGCCCCCGGCACGCGGCACCAGGTCGTCCTCGGCCGGTTGTACCGCGCCCTGGCCAATCACCTGGCTGCGCAGCCCGACGTCACGGTGCTCTTCTCACCCGCCGACATCAGCTGGGATCGCGAGAAGCTGGTGCAACCGGACTTGTTCGTGATTCCGGCGCGCGAGCTGTCGGCGACCTGGAAGACGGTGCGCACGCTGCTCCTTGCCATCGAGATTGTCTCACCGTCCTCGGCCCGCGGAGACCGTCTGGTCAAGCGGCGGCTGTACCAGCGCCAGGGCGTCGCGACCTACTGGATCGTGGACCCCGACGCGGCCCTGGTCGAAGTGTGGCGCCCAACCGACGACCGCCCCGAGATCGTCACCGGCGTCCTCCGGTGGCGCCCGACGCCCGACGCCGAAGCACTCCGGCTCCCGCTCCGGGACGTGTTCGCCAACCTCCCAACCTGAGACACATTCCGCGAAGCGCTGGAAGCGCGCCCAGCCGCGGCTTCAGCCGCGGAACAACGACGAGGACACCAGGCTCCCCGTAGAGAGCCGACCAATCATCCACCCGTCGCCGACCGGCGCTCGGCGCGAGGCTTCACGCTGCCGATCGTCCGCGGCAAGACCTTCCGACCACAAGACCCGCCGCCCCTTTGATTCGCCGGGTAAACCCGGCGCTCGGCGCCGGCTCCGCCGGCGACGCGTCCTGAAGGACGCCGACTTCGCTTGCGCTTCAGCGCACGTCGCGCGAAGCGCGCTCAGCCGCGGCTTCAGCCGCGGAACAACGACGAGGACACCATTAGCGACCAAACGTCCCGACCAACGGACCCATATCACCGACCATGCGCGACGACCGTTCCGACCAACGGACCCGCCGTTGCTTGATTCGCCGGGTGAACCCGGCGCGCGGCACCGGTCCCGGACGTCGAACCAGTCGCGGTAGGTACGTATATCGGCTGGCATCCGCGCCCGGTGCGTGGGCCCGCCGGCGACATCGCGCACATCAGGGACGCTCGATTGCCCGCACTTCGATCGTTCCGCCGTAGGCCACGTGGGGATGCTCGCGAGCGAGGGCAACCGCCTCGGGGTAGTTCCGTGCCTTGACGAGGAAGAACCCCTCCACCGCCGCGCGCACCTGTTCGTCCCGGGCGCGCGGCGTCGCACTCACCCACTCGCCGGCGTCGTCGACGAGTTTCTCCGCGGACACCAGTTGACCTCGCTCCGTGACGTCCGCCGCCCACTGGCGGTACTCGGCGACCAACCGGTCCTCCGGCAATGCGGCATCCAAGCCGACGCCGCGTATCAGCAACAGGAACTCGGGCTCGGCCGCTTGGGCGGAGACAGCCACCACCGCCGGGGAGCGATCGCGGCCGAGGAACTGTCCCGCGACCGCTCCGGTGGCGAGCAGCGCGACGGCGGCCGCGGCACGCAGCCCGATCGCGCGCCACGAGGCCGAACGGTGCCGCTCCAGTTGACGCCCGAACCGCACGAGGGATTCCGAACCGACCACCGGCGGGCGGAGCCGGCCGAGGTCGCTCCACACCTCGCGGAGCTTGACGGCTTCCGCCGCGCAGACGGCGCACGATTCCAGATGGGCGTCGAGGTCCCGTGTGCTCGCGGTCTCCGGCCCGGCCATCAGGGAATCGATGACGAGATCAATGGCGGTGTCGCATTTCATGCTTCTCGCTCCAGCTCCTGGTAGATGCGTCGTAGCTCGCGGATGGCCCGGTGCGCTCGTACCTTGACGTTCTCGACGGAGATGTCACAGATGACCGCGATGTCCCGATATCCGAGGTCCTCGAAACGGCTCAGCACGAGGACCTCCCGTTTCTCGGGCGGCAACCGGGAGAGCGCGTCACGGACGAGCCCGGCGCGTTCGTCCTCGCGTTCCGGCGTATGACCGGTGGTGGACACGTCGGCGGCAAACAGCTCCAGGCGTTTCCGGTCACGCCGCTCGCCGGCCATGTGGTCGAGGCAACGGTTACGCACGAGGCGGTAGAGCCAGGTGGTGAACTTCGCGCGACCGTCAAAACGTCCCTTGTAGCGCAGGATCCGGAGGAAACTTTCCTGCGTCAGGTCATCGGCCGCCGCGGCATTGCCCGTCAGCCGGTAGCACAGCGCATGCACGGCTTGGTGATGCCGCTCGAAGAGGATCCCCAGCGCGCTGAGATCCCCGGCCTGCGCCGATTCCAGCAATTCGCGATCGTCCCGCGCGTCCAACGGCGTCTCCCCGCATCGGTGACTGGGGCGTTCGTGACACCCCGTTCTAAGACTGGATTCAGCACAGGCAGGTTACAACGACATTCGGGCCCGGGTGAGATGTAACCTCGCCCGCCCTCAGCCGGTCCAACAGGGACATACAAGGAGGGAGTATGCACCTGTTCCAGGGACTGCCGGTCGCGTTCCTCGCACTCGGTAGCGGAGCCGCGTTCGGCCAAACGTCGTCCAGCCACTACGTTCGACTGCCCGAAGCCGACGAGATCGCGCTGGCGCGGAGCGCGGCACCGGACGCGGTCTCCGCCGATGCCGCCGTGTGGGTATTGCGAGACGGGCGGTACGAGATCGCCGCACAGGGCACCAACGGGAACGAATGCTTTGTCGCCCGCAGCGAGCCGCGCAGCCTCGAGCCTGTCTGCTACGATCCGGAAGGCGCGGCGACCATTCTGCGCTGGGAGTTCGAGTATTTCGCGCTTCGGACCGCCGGGAAGTCGCCCGAAGCGCGGGAGGCGGCGCTGGCGGAGGCGGTGGGCTCCGGCCGCATCCGGCTGCCGAGCAGGCCGGCGATGTCGTATATGATGTCGTCGGGACAGCATCTCTTCGATCCGGAATCGGGAAGCGACGCGGGGCACTGGCGGCCGCACGTCATGCTGTACGTGCCGTACCTGACCAACGAAGCGATCGGACTGACGGGAATGACCGGGGAGATGTTCGTCGAGCGGCCGGGCACGCCGATGGCCCACTTGATCGTGGTGGTCCCGGCATTCATCGATCCGAAAGGGACGAAAACGCCATGACCGGTCGGGTGGTGCCGCCGGGTTGTCCGGACCCCGGCGGCATCACCACGCGCGCGTCAGTTCGTCACCGTGACCGTGGCAGTGGCCGACTTGCCCTCGCTGCCGGCGGTGATCGTGGCGGACCCGGCGCTCACGCCCCGCAGTTGGGCGGCATGCCCGAAGCTACTCTCGATCGTAACGACCGCGGCGTTGCTTGTGGTCCAACTGACCGTCCGGTTCGACAGTTCCCGGCCCTGCGCGTCGCGCAGGATGGCAACGATGCCGGTCGTATCACCCACCGCGACGGTCGGGTTGGCTGGCGTCAGCTCGATGGTCGAAACCGGCTCGCCGCTGTCACCGTCCTTCACGACCACGTACACCGAATCCCACAGGTCACCACTGTGGGCGAAGATCAACGTGCTGCCCGCCGCGACCGCCGTGACTTCCGCCGTTTGCGCCGCGCCGCTGGTGAACGATACCGTTGCCGCGGCCGGGTTCGTGCTGGTCCACGTCGCATTCGCGGCTGGAACCGTGTCGGCTTCGGCGGTGAAGATCATGGCGGAGAATGTCGCGACGTCGCCAACCGTCATCTCCCAGGGCCCGGTGACCCAGAGCCTCGCGGTTCCGTCGCCGCCGCCACCCCCACCGGTTGCAGCCAACAGCAAGTCGAGGTGGGTGTCTTCGCCGGCACGGACTCCCACACCGGGAATGATCAACGGGTCGACGTCCAAGCCGGCCGGGGGATCGACGCGCACGTAGTAGCTCCCGGAATCGAGGAGATCCACGGCGAACGCGCCGGCGGCATCGGTCACGGTGCTCGCCACTTCGGTCCAATCCTCCGGCGCGGACGCCGAGTCACCCAACAGGACCCCCACGCGCGCGCCGACGATCGGGACCGAGTTCGGAACCGTGTCCGGCGCATCACGGACCTGGCCACTGATGCTGCCGGTGGTGGATTCAGCCACCTCGCCTGCCTTCTTGTCGGCAAGACCATTCACCGAATCGGTGACACAGCCGCTGACCGCCGCCAGGCCGGCGACGGTGAACGCGGCACGAACGATGTGCTTCATGACTGGCTCCGGGTTGGTTCTACTCATACGACGTCTCGCCTCCCCGTCTTCTGTCACGGGATCCTGACGACCGCAATCGTGCGCGACGCGCCGGGCTGGCCGGGTGCAAAACTGCGCACCGCGCCGTCGCCGACCGTGACGCGGATCTCACGCATGGACGCGGGCACCTGTACCTGGTAGTCGGCCCGCGAGCCCGGGTCGTTCACGATCCGCAAGCCGGACGGCAGCACGAACAACTCTTCCCGCCCGTCGCCACCCAGTACGGTCGCCGTGGCCTGCGTGTCGGCGACGGTGGTCATGGTTAGGTCGCCCGTCTCCTGCCAGACGTCCACGTGGAGCTCGAACCGTGGGCCCTCCGGCGCAAACGTCAGCGACGCGCTTGCCGGCTCACCGGGCGCCGGTACCAGTATTCCGGGTTGTGCCGTGGTCGCCGTTCCGGTCACCATCGACCACACGGCCACCGCCTGGTGCGCGACCCACGCACGCACCGGTTCGACCGTCAACCCCACGGCCATCGCGATCGCGGCCGCGGCGGCCAGGCGGCGCAGCCAACGGCGGTTCGCCCGCCGACCCACCCGGCTCCGCAACGCCGCGCGGAACGCCGCGCTCCACGCCTCGATGACCGAGACGCGACCGTCACAGATCGCGCACGTGGCGAGATGGCGCCCCATCATGTCCCGCTCGAACCCGTCACATTCGCGGTCGATCCACCGCAGCAGGTCGCCGTCGTCGATATGGCTTCCCGTCATGCTTCCTCCTTGTTGAGCTGCCGGTGCACTTTTTCCAGGGCACGGGCCATGAGCGTCCCAATCGTTTTCGTCGTGGTCCCAACGGCCTCGGCGATTTCGCGGTGCCGGAAGCCCTCTTCTCTCATCAACAGCGCGGTCCGTTCTCTCGCCGTGAGCACTTCCATCGCCACGCGTAACCGCCCCCGCAGGTCCGCGCGTTCCACCGCAACGGCCGGATCCGGTGCCGGCGTCGGCAACGGCACCTGATTCACCTCACGCCGGAGGATGTCCGCCCGCCTGCGGGCGGTACGCACGTCATCCCGTGCCACGTTGGTCGCCACGGCATACAGCCAGCTCCGCAGCCGTGACAAATCCGCGGGCGGCTTCTCATGGAGACGCAGGTAGACCTCTTGCACCACATCCTCCGCCGCATCCGGGTTGCCCGTGTAGTTGGTCACGTATCGCACCAACTCGCCGCGCATGCGCGCGAACGCGAACGCGGCGCGGGTCGCCTCAAAAGGAGACATGCAGACCCACCAACGGCAGCAGCGGCACGCCACGGTCGAACCGATCACATACGTCCTGAACCTGCACGTCGTCCACGCCGGCCGTGCAGGCCTGGTAGGAACCCACGTAGGTCAGCGCGTTGCGCCGATCGAACGCGTTACGGAGCTGCACCCAGGCGCCGAACCGGACCCGGCCAAGATCGCGGCTCCACTCGGCGAGCAGATCGACGCCGGTCCACGTTCCCGTGCGCTCGGCGTTGGGCGCCTCGACGGTGCGTGTGGTGAACACCGTGTCCACGCCGATGCAGCCGCCGACGATCGAATCGCAGGAGACCGGACCCAGGATGAACCGGGTGTACGGGGCGCCGGTCGCCACGGTGAGCCCTCCACCGATCCGCAGCGAACCGCCCACGTGGACCATCGCGGTCGCGTCCAGCGCGTGACGGCGGTCGGCGGATGACGGGTACCGCCACGTGCTCGCATCGATCCGCGCGCCCCCAAAGGCATAGGCCAACCACAGGTTCCAGCGGCCGGACAAGCGCCGCGCCGAGACTTCGAATCCGGCGGCGCGGCCGGCGCCCATGACGTACACGGGACGGGTGGGCAACAAATCTCCCGGATCAGGCGCGGGTTGCGCGAGTCCCTCGGTGCGGTAGACGTTGACCATCCCGAGCCATGACTGCGCCAGCCAGCGCTCGATACCAACGGTAAACACGTCCGACACCAGGGCGGGGACCGTGTCGCCGGCCATCAACCACACATCCGTCAAGTGCAACTCCGGACCGACACCCGGCCCGGCCGGCGCAATCGTCTGGGCGTACTGAAACGACCGCCCATACCCGGCGGACAACGCCGTCGACCCGCCGACCTCCCACCGCGCACTCACCCGCGGAGCGAGGGCCACCGGTCCCGCATTCATTAGACGGCCCGGAAACTCAGTGCGCAGACCGGCCACGATTCGCAGCGGGCCGAACGCCGGCCGCACCTCCGCCCACGCCGCCGGTATCAGCGGCCCTTCGCGCAACCGCAGTGAGTCGAACAGGATCGCCTGCGGGTAGGGGCGCGGTCGGGGACCGTCGTACGATTGTCGCTGCCGGATGATCTCCCATCCCACTCCCCAGGTACTCGATGGCGGCTCGAGCCGCGAACCGATGCGAACGTAGGAAATCGTGTTCGCGGTCGGCTCGTGGACCGGGACCGAGAGCCCGTCACCGGGACGCAGTGCGGCGACCGCGATGTTCCCGGCAAAGCGACTGGCACCGACCGCATGCGTGCCGATCAGCGGACCGAGCGGTGCCGTCAGCGCCACGCGCCCGACGGCGTTGCCCCAGTGCCCGCGCGAGCCGCGCAGGAGATCGCGCACCGTCCCCCAGAGATCGTCGCGCTCCCACAATCCGCTGGCGGAGAGCACCGCGTTCCGTCCGACGTGCAGGTCCCCTCTCGCCGCCAGGTCCAGGAACGCATAGGGTACCGCGCCGATTGCATCGCCTGCGAATGCCGTGACGAGATCGATGTACGACCGCCTGACGGCAAGGCGGAATCCGTCGCCCCGGTCGCTGCCCGCACCAACACTGGCACGCGCGGAGACGACCGACAGTTCCGCCGATCCGGACAGGGTCCGCGGCGGGGGGCGCGACCCGATGTCCACGACCCCCGCGGCCCCCTCCCCGAGCGTGACGCTGCGCACGCCCGGGTGCAGCACCACCGATCCGATCGCGGCCGGATCGAGCGCTGAGAATACGCCGCCCGCATGGACCGGGTTGAAGACCGGGAGCCCGTCGTAGGAGACACGGGTCTGATCCCATGATGCGCCCCGGGTCCACAACTCCGCGGTGTACTGGTCGCGGGTCGAGATGCCCGGCACGCGATGCAGCGCCCGTAAGAGATCGGTTTCGCCAAGCGTCACCGCTTCGACGAGATCACTTTGAGTGAGGACGCTGACGTCGCTCGCCGGATAGGTGCGTTGCCGATCGAGCTCGGTATCCAATCGCCCGCCGCGCAGATCGTCATCGATGGTGGCAACGCGGGCGAAGGGTGCGGCGGCGGCCCGCACTTCCTCCGGCTCGAGCAGCACGGGCTGCACCAGCAGTCCGACCGACACCCGTGTGGGCGTCACGCGGCGCAGTTCGAGCGACAGCACTGCGGGGCGGTAGCCGAGGCGGCGTACCATCAGACGATACGATCCCGGTTCGATGTTCGTGAAGGCGTAGCGACCGTCCGACCCCGTGATGGCGGTGCGACCGGCCCCCCAGATACCCGAACGGGCCACGCGCAGCGCGACGTCTCCGGCGGCGCGGCGCTCGAGCGTCACCACTGCGCCACGCAACCGTTCACTCGTCCCCGCATCGACCACGGTCCCGACCACGGCACCGGGGGGGGCGCTATCGGCGCGCACGACCTGCCCGACCACCGCGGACGGGATCGTGGGGCCGAGAACGGCCACGACGAACAGGGGAATCAGACGGAGCACGAGTAGCGCCTCACTAAGGAGAACGTATCGCCAGCCGGTCTTCTGTCAGGACCCGCGAGTCTACGAGCGGCCCGCGGATCCGTTCGCGGCCGGTTCGGGCGAATGATCCCGGCACTTCCTCGATCTTCCGAGGAGCGACGATGTGCTCCCGGTATCCCCTTCCCGCGGCGTGGATGGGGGGACGGTCGCGCGTCGTAACCGCCGCCTCGGAGTAGACGGCGCCAGCGTCACACGGGCTTCGCCGCGCCGATCGAGGTCGGCGATCTGCCGCTCGATCATGCCGACCAGTACACGGATTGCCTGGCAACATGCAGGGACATCGCCGCCCTGGTCACCACGATGGCGGCGGCGCGCGGGGGCCGGCTGGACGAGCAGGCACCTGGTCTGCTTTGACAGCAGGTCGTTCACACGACAAACTCCCGCGGTGATATCGAAGTGACGACCGTCGGCGGGGAGCAGGAGCCGTTCGCGGCCCCCGCCGAGGTTCCACGGTTGGACGCATCACGCGCGAGACAGGTCCGCAAGGTCGCCGCCCGCGAGCGCGCCCGTCATCCATCCGGAGATCCGGTCATGCACGAACCGAGCCGCCCGTCCCGTCGCGCCTTTCTTCGCTTCCTGGCCGGTAGCCCGCTCTGGTCGCTGCTCGGCGTTCCCGCGTGTATGCGGCCCGAACCCGGCGGGGGCGATGGGCCAGGCGGTCTGCTCGCGTCCCCCGACGACGCGATCAACGTGCTCGACTTCCAGGCGATGGCCCGGGCGGTATTGCCGCCGGCCCACTACGGCTATCTCGCGACCGGCGTGGACGGCGACGAGACACTCCGCGCCAACCGCGAAGGGTTTACGCGCTTCGACTTGCGACCCCGCCGGCTCGTGGACGTGTCGACGATCGACATGAGCGTCGAGCTGCTGGGCGAACGCTGGGACACGCCGATTGTGCTGGCGCCGGTCGGCAGTCAGCGCGCGTTCCACGCCGAGGGTGAGCTGGCTGTGGCCCGGGCCGCCGACGCCAGGGGCCACCACCAGATTCTTTCGACAGTGACCACCACCTCGGTGGAAGACGTGAACGCGGTACGTCGCCGTCCGGTGTGGTACCAGCTCTACCCGACGTCGAGTTGGGACGTGACGCAAGCACTCATTCGCCGCGCCGAGGGAGCCGGCTGTCGCGCCCTCGTGCTCACCGTCGACCTGCCGGTGGGGAGTAACCGGGAGACGCTCGAACGGTTCATCCGCCGCGACACGCGCGACTGCACGCAGTGTCACGACGCCGCCCCACCCAGCGACGATCCGATGAGTTTCCCCACGGGTTGGCTCGAGCGGAAACCGATGTTCTCAGGCCTCGACATGAGCCACGTGCTGTTCGATACCCCGGCGATGACATGGGACTTCATCAGCCGGCTCAAGGACACGACGGACATGCGGGTGTTGGTGAAAGGGATCGTGCGCGGCGACGACGCCCAACGCTGCGTCCAGTCCGGCGCGGACGGCGTCATCGTCTCCAACCACGGCGGACGGGCCAACGCCGGCGGACGCAGCACCATCGAGAGCCTGCCAGAGGTGGTCGACGCGCTGCGGGGACGGATACCGGTGTTGGTGGACAGCGGGTTCCGCCGCGGCAGCGACATCCTGAAGGCGATGGCACTCGGCGCCGATGCGGTGTGCATCGGGCGTCCATACCTGTGGGGGCTGGCGGCTTTTGGTCAGCAGGGCGTGGAACGCGTGCTCGACATCCTCCGAGCGGAACTCCGGATCGCCATGCAGTTGCACGGCGTGCCGCGGCTCGGCGCCATCGATCGTTCGTTCGTGGCCGCGGGATAGCTGCCCGTCGGCACTGAATCCCGAACGACTCGCTCCCTGGAGCGGCACACAAATACGAGAGATTCGCTCCTTGGGCCGCCGTGCGGATCTTGCTATACTGGCTCCTTGACCGACCAGCCGCCGATGGCACGATGATGTGCGGCCGGAACGACGCCGCCTGACGCCCCCCGACGACGCCCCACACATCACCGGTACCAGCAGCGCCCCCTCCGCTGCCGTTGGCGCGGTCGGTCGTGCGCGTCCGGATCATCCCCGCGGACGAAGAACCGGAATCGGAGGGTATCATGCATACACGCAACCTGATCACGCGCAGCCTGCTCCTCTCGTCCGTCGCGCTCTGTTGCGGCGATGACGGTGGGCCGGCCAACGGCAACACGGAGCCGATCACAACCGGAGTCTGGCACGGAAACGCCGGAACGGGATTCGCGTTCGACTTCACGATCAACGCCGCCAGGGACGCGGTGACCAGCGTGACCTTCCAGTGGACCGACTGGAAGTGCGGCACGTCGGCCGCGACCCATTCGGGTGGGATCACGTCCAACAGGGATCCTGGCTGGGCCATCACGAACCGCGCCATCGCGATCGACGCCGACCCGGCCGATCTCACATTCACCATCACCGGCACGGTGGCCAACAACGGTACGGAGGCCTCGGGCACCTGGAACGGCACCGATGTCGGCGGCACCTGCTCCGGGACGTGGACGGCGGCACCCTGACGCGACGCGCAGGCGTACTCGAGCTCCTCTGGTACATCGGTACATTATTACGGTTACGTGTTTTCACCGCAGAGACCGCAGAGTGCGCAGAGGGGTGAACGCCGGACCTCTTGGTGGCCGGAAGACTGGCGGCGGCCCATGGCTGAAGGTGTGCCTCCGCGGTCTCCCCGTGCTCCGCGGTGAATACGTCATAGAGAACTTGTGACCGCGTGTACTGGTCGATGAGACCGACGGGTTTACTCCGGATTCGCTCTACCGGACACGCCGTTGATGCCGCCTCACGTGGTTGCGGGGCGGCGCTACCGCCCGCGCCGCGCCAGGTCGAGTGCGAACGCGCGGACGACGTCCGTGCCCGCGAGGATGTCGTCGATGGTCGGGATCACCTCGTGGTCCGGCACGATCCCGCGGTAGCGCCGTTCGTCATCCGGTACCGCCATGGTGAATCGCACGAGCGGAATCCGCACCCGGACGCCGGTGTTGGGGAGCGTGATGGTCGCGCTCAGGCCCGACGTATTGCCGATGTACGCCCCACCCGACTCCTCACCGACGAATACCGCCCGCCGGTTGCTGTGCATGACCGATAACAACTCGCTGGTGGCCGAGAAGCTGCCACCGTCGATCAGCACGATTGCCGCTCCAGCATAGATCGGCTCGACCGGGGACTGGAATCCGAGGTTCGGGTGTCCGAGCAGATCGAAGGTGCCGTGGTCGTTGGGATGGATGCGGTCGGCCGGCACGGTGAGGTCCGGCGTCTCACTGTAGCGAAGGAAATCGAATGACGCGCGGTTGATCTCCAGTGACCGATAGAACACGAACGGCCGCTCCGTGAGGTGCGCGTACACCAGCTTGCCGTACTCGTCCGCGCCCCCGCCGTTGCCGCGGAGATCGATGATGAGGTGGCGCGCCGCGCGGTCGCGCACCGTGGCCAGCGCGTCGGACAACGCCCGCTCGAAAGCGAGGCCGCTGCGCGCGTACGCACCGCGCTCGAACGTCCGGATCGTGAGCACCGCCACATCCCCGTCGACCTCGAGCGCCAGTGGCGGGCCGGGTGCCACGGTTTCGGGGTAGCGTCGCTCGTACCGTTCGGTGAGCGCAGCAGCCGTGAGCCCGGGTTCGACGAGACGTCGGGTCTCGCCGGCGGCGGTCCGCACCAGCAACTCGTATCGCGTCGTGTGCCCGAACACAATGGTGTACCAACGGCCGAACGTGATGGTGCTCTCGAGCGCGCGATACTTGGCGGTGACCCCATGACCGTCTGATGGCACACGCGCGAGGATCGGCCCCATCAACGCCGCCATGGCGGTGCCGTTGATCGCGAGGACTTCGGCGCCGAGCGGCGCGTCGCCGCGGGCGCTGTAGTCACGGTGCAGGTAGGCCCGGGAGCGCACGAAGGCCAATCGAAACGGAAACAGCCGCGGCTGTTCGGCAAGCCACACCTCCCACGCCGGCGGCAGATCGATGCGGGTATGGCCGTCGTGGATGGCGGCCACGACCGGCGCGGCGATCCGCACGAAATCGAACGCCGTCATGCCGGAGTCGAGTTGCGCGCCTGCCCGATCGAAGTGGCCGTCCATCTCCGCGCGCGGGGTGATGCGGTAGAGGCCGCCGTGTCCCTCTTCCAGCGCGGCGCGGAGGATACGCCAATCCTCGCGCAGCTCGCGCGACGTGAGCCGCGGTGGCGCGTCCGCATCCTGCCCCGTCGCCGGCCGCGCGAGCGCCGATACCAGGATCGCGGCAGCGACGACCCGCCAAACAACGAGGCCCCCGTGATCGCACGGGGGCCCCGACGGACGTCGCAGCGGCCGGCCACTACGCATCCGCACCGGACATGCCGTCCTGCGAGAGTTTCTGGCTCACCAGCCAGTCCTTGGCCCGATCGAGGTCGTCAAACGCCGGGAGTTTGCGACGGGAAATCCGCGTCACGAGATGATACAACTCCTGTTGCAGTCCGGGCGCGATTCCCACGACCGCGCCGGCGATCACGTATGGCCGGTTCCGGCGAGCGAACTGCCACATGGCCTGCGCCACCTCGAAGTTGAACTGGGCGCCCTCGACGTAGGTGAGCGTCAGCAGGGATTGCCGTGCCTGGGACTGGATCAGTTCCGAGGCGTGGCCGATCGCCTCGAGCGATTCGTCGTGGGGTTCCTTGAGGTGGGACAAATCGATCAGCAGAATCCGCTCGCCGCGGTGCTCGACGAACCTCGTCCGCTCCGCGGGCGCGGGGCCCGTCGCCGTCCCGGGCTCCAGGTCGGCGCCCGGGGCGGGATCAGAATCGGATCTCAAGCCCGAACCGCGCCGCCGTGAACTGGATCGGGAGATCGGTTTCCTCCGTTGCGCCCGGCGCGGTGATGGAGCGATCGAACCGCTTGAACTCGTAGCCGCCGCCGAAACGGAACCGGCCGTTGGGGGTCCCGATCATCGTCTTGACCCCAACCTCGAACCCGAACCCGGCATCGCCGCCACCGCTGAACTTCGGGACGAGATACGCACCGCGCAGCGCGATGTCACCGAGCCGCGTCAGCGGGCTCTCGACGAGCACGCCGGCTTTGAGGTAGCCAACGTCCTGCGCGGCAAACGCGGGCTCGACCGTCCACCCGCCGGCACCGACCTCGATGGAAAACGGCCGTGCCACGAGCACCGACAGCCGCGCATCGCCGTAGGTCAGGTCGAACGCGGCCAGGCCCGCCGAATCCGGCGTGAGCGAGGAGACCATCGCCCCCTCCCCCTCAATCGCAATCCGGCTTAGCTGGATCCTCAACTCACCGCCAAACCCGAGACCTGATGCGGACCGGCCCTCGGCGATTTCCTGATGGCTGAGATAGACGCCGTGACCACCCAAGCGCACACCGAATCCCTGCGCGTCGAGCGACGCCGTCGCGATGGCGCTCATCGCCAGTACGCCAGCCAGCGTCCGTGTCATTGGGTACCTCCCCCGGGGACGACCGTCAGCAGGATCTGGCGCCGGCGGTCGGTATTCTGTTGCGCGATATCCGCGTTGCGGCGCGTCAACTCGTCGCGGATGAGCCGATTGTACCGGATGTTGGCCTGCACCGGCCGGAGGTCGGGCTTCTTGAGGCTCAGCGCCAGGCCCGCCATCGCCGACCCGAGCGTGACACTGAACACGGCGGTCTGACCGCCACCACCGAGCACTTCGCTCTCGAGCGCGAGTGCCGCACCCGCGCCGAGACCCGCATAGAGCACGGCCAACCCGAGCGGCTGCCAGTCGCGCGGTGGCGCCTCCATCTCCGGCAGTTCCGACTGACCGGGCAACGTCAGCAGGTGCGGGATCGTGTCGACCGGCGCGTGCCGGACGACGATATCGACCTGAGCGCCGTGCTGGTTGTCTCGCTCGAACGCGTTGATGACGAGCTGATAGGTTCCCGGCGGAACGGGCGCAGCCTCGGCGTCGACGGCGCGCCATTCCACCAGGCCCTGTCGTCCGACAAGAAAGGAATCGATCACGGCGTCGAACCCGGGTCCCAATACGCGGGCGACGGCACGGGACGGGCGCGACACCTCGAAGCGGATCGGCACCGACCCCTGGCCCGCGATGAAACTGGCGCTGTCGACATCGACGCGCCGCACCACGAGGACATCGCCGAGCGCCGAGGTATAGGCGTTGACGATGCGAGGCGCCACCGCTTCGACGTCCGGCTCCCGGTTGGGATCGAGAAAGATCAGTTGCTTGAACCCCTCGATCGCCTGCGCGGTGGAATCGAGCGCCGCATACGCAAAGGCCAGGATTTCATACGCGGTCACTTGATCGGCTTGGGTCAGCCGTTCCCGTATCGCCCGTCGGACGAGCGTGATCGCGTCACCGTAGCGGAGCTGGTCGTAAGCGGTCTGCGCCTGCTGGACCGTGGTATTTTGCTGCGCATCGAGCACCATCGGTGCCGTGGCAAGCAAGAGCGCGAGTGCGAGACTGGACCGAAGCATTATTGCTCCTGGCGGATCAGGACGTAGCTCTTCCGGGTGGTTCCACCGGCCGAGACGGTGACCGTATCGACCTGCGATTCGTATCCTTCACGCGAGACGGAGATGATGTGCCGTCCAGGCGATAACTCGTAGCCGACAAGCGGCGTGTCCTGGATCTCCACCCCATCGATGCTCACCCGCCCGAACGGGGTGGCGCTGATGGTAATGAACCCCATCTGCGGCCGTGCGGGGGGTTGCACCGCCGGCTGTGTGACGGGCGGTGGCGTCGGGCGCGGGCGCGGTGTGGCAACCGGCGGTGGCGCGGCGGGGACGTTGACGACGACCGTTTCGGGAACGGCCGCCGGTGCCTGCGCAGGCGGCGCGGCCGGCTGCGCTGCGGGCTCCTGGCTCGCCACCGCAACCGGCGGCGTCGCCGCCTCGCCGCCCCCACCCTGCATCATCACGAACGCGGCCCCCGCCCCACCGAGGATCACGACCACCGCCGCGATGGCCGGTACGGCCCGCGATTTTTTCCTCGGTGCCGGCTTCGGCGAGGCCGCCGGTGCCGGCGTGGAAGGTGTGGGCGGCGTCGCCGACGTGATTTCCGTCGGCTGATCGGCCAAGGACGGACCGGTGACCGCCGCCATCGACCCGTGCAGTCCACCGGTCGGCGCCACCGGATTCTCGGGCCAGACAGCCGTGGCGAACTCCTCCATGGTCGCGAACCGCTCGTCCGGATTCTTCGTCATGCCCCGCCGGATCGCGTCCACCAGGAATGCCGGCGCATCCGGACGCTTTTCGTTCAGCGGTGGCGGTTCCTCGAAGATCTGCTTGTAGAGGACCGTGTGCACCGACTCGTCCTGGAACGGCAGGTCGCCGGTCAGCATGCGGTACGCCACCAGCGCGAGGGAGTATTGGTCGGATCGGCCGTCGACGTTCAGGCCCTTGGCCTGTTCCGGACTCATGTAGTGCGGCGTCCCAATGACCTGGCCCGTGGCCGTGAGTTGGGTGGCCGCCTGCAGCGCCTTCGAGATACCGAAGTCCGTCAATACCGACCGGCCTTCGTCGTCGATCATGATGTTGCCGGGCTTGATGTCGCGATGGATCACGCCGCGCTGGTGGGCGTGGCCCAGGGCCGTAGCGCACTGCCACACCACGCGCTGCGCCAACTCGATCGGCACCGGTCCCGCGTCGAGCACCTGATCGAGACTGCGGCCCGTGATGAACTTCATCACGAAGTAGTGCAGCCCGCCGGATGATTCGACCGCATAGATCGGGATGATGCTGGGGTGGTCGAGCTTCGCCGCGGTGCGCGCTTCCCGTTCGAATCGGCCCACGAACTTCTCGTCGTGCGACATCTCCGGGGGCAGCACCTTGATGGCGACCGGACGGTCGAGCGTCATATCGACCGCCTTGAACACCGCCCCCATGCCGCCACGACCGATGAGCCCGTCGACCTTGTAGCGGCCCTCGACCTGTTTGGCGACCTTCGAGAGCAGATCCGTGACCTGGCCGCTGTGACGCGGGCGCGGTCCGGAGGTCGGATCCTTGAGGTCCGCCCCGCAACCGGAGCAGAACCGGCTCCCGTCGGGAAGCGTGGTATCGCAGTGGTTACACTGCATTGCGGCTTAGCGCCTCCTGGCCCGCACGGTGGCGGGCCGATGACCGGCGCGCTCCCGCTTGTCGGCCTCCTGGTCTTGCCACGTTGCGCGCAGCCCGGCCGCGTTCAGCGGCGGCGCGGGGAGGACTTCGGCCGTCAACTGATAGGTCGTAGGGATCCCGGTGAAATCCGCGAGAACGAGGAAGTAGTCACCCGCGTCGAGCACAAACCCAAACGTCTGGTCCTCGCTACCGAAATCCAGGCCGGCATCCCACAGCACCAGCGACGTACCGAAATCCCGAATGACGTAGATGTCGGGATCCGACGCGGAGTCGGCCGACACGACGGAGAACTGCACCGCCTGATCAGCGGTCATAGTGAACTTGAACCAGTCGACGTCGAACGGATTGTCGAAGGTGTATTGCACGCTCCCCGATAAGGCGATGGTCGGTGCCTGATCGCAGAAATCGTTGCCCTCACTCCCGTCAGGCGGCAGCGCGGAGACGTATTCGGGCACGACCCGCACCACGCTCTTGGCCGGATCGCCCAACGCCAGCTCGCGCGCAATGTCGGCATCGACGAACAAGTCGAGCTCGGTGCGCGGGATGAACGAGTCATAGAACGTGAACGGATCGCCGAGGTAGCTCACGACGATGTGGTACGTGCCGGCGGGGAGCGCGCCCAGCGCGATCCGGGCGGTCGCCCGCTGGCCCAGTTGAAACGGCGAGAAGGAGTCGTTGATCAGCAAACCGCGGCAGATGTTCGCGTCGGCACCGACCATCCAGGAGTTCTCAGGCAGCGCGTAGATCGCCCAGCCGAGTCCCGTCTCGGGATTGAACGTATCGGGATCGACACCCCAAAACTCGCCGGACCAGTACACCGAGTCGGAGACGAACACCCCGATCGGCCGCCCCAGATCGCGCCCGTCGACCTCGATCGTCCAGTCAGACGTGGTGGTCGTGGTAAACGAGTACCAGTCGACCGCCGGTCGCGGATCGCGCTGAAAGCGCGGCTCGAACGCGAGGGCGGGATTGGACACCCCGCCGCTCAACGTCCCGAGGTGACGGGCCGCGGTGTCGTTGGGCTCCAGGACGTCGCGCGGGTCAACCGCGATGCTCCGCTGGATCACCAAGCCGCCCTTGGCGCCGAGAATGGCGAGTCCCTGCGCGGTCTGCGCCGGGGGCGGAATCCACAGTTCGAGACGCCCGAACCGGTCTGGGGCGGTCGTATCGGCGGCCTCATACCCGGCGAAGGGAAGTGTCACCCCACCCAACGACACGCCGAACAGCCCGGCGGGATCGAGCCCAATCCCGAACAACTCGAGCCGCTCGCCGTAACGAAGCGCGCGATCGGGAAGGACGCTGTCGACCGCGAGCAATGCGCGTACGGTGACGGACTGTTGCGCGACCGGCGTCTCGGCGAACTCGACCGCGCGGGCCGTCACCGTGACCGTGCCGGTATCGACCGCGACCAGCACGTCTCCGGCCAACACGCGCGCGACCAGATCCGGACTGGTCGTCAGTTCCACGTGAGAATTCGGCACCTCAACGCCGTCCTCATCGAGGACACGAGCCGATAACGCGACGGAATCGCCCTCGAGCATGACGGAGGGAATCGGGGCGAACTGGATCGTCAGACTATCGGATTTGTCTGTCGGAGAGATGCAACCGCTGAGCGCCAACCCCACCACACCGATCGTGAGCATGGGGAAACGCATTGAGCTGGCCATTCGGCCCTCCGGACGGGGGTTGAGGGTCCCGGACACGATGGAACTGCGGACGACGCATGTCAAGATAATGCGATTCGTTGACTTGCGTCGTGTCGGGACTCACAGCATGGGGTTGGGGGGACGGCCGGCCGGGATCGGACGAGACGCGAGGCGGGAATCAGCGGGCCGGTGGCTCGGCGGGCGGTGGGCCCTTTGTGAGCAGACGTTCCGCAAAGTCAATCCGCTCATGCATTTCGGCCTGTTCTTCCCGCAGCAACTGCATCTGGTCCTGCAGGCTCTCCCCCGCCTCCGTCAGGCGTTCCGCCTCTTCCCTGCCCAACTCGTCGCGGCGCGCGTTGCGGGCGGTGAACCAGATCTTCATCCCGCCAAGGGTGAACGACCCGATGAGGAAGACCGCAATGAGCGGCGCAATGCGCTCGACTGCCGATCAGCGCCGCATCATCGAGATCGTGTCGCCGGCGGCGGCCGCAAGCCCCGCCAGAAACGCCGGGAACAACAACGTCACGCCGATCACGGCCCAACCCGGGAGCCCCATGGTTCCACCCACCGCGGTCGAGAACTCCCCAATCGGTCCGGTTGTCGCGGCGTACGCCAGCAACAAGACCCAGGCAAGACTCGCCGAAACGGCCGAGGTCAGCGCGGGCATACCCTCTTCATGGCGGGCGAATCCCCACCCGGCACCCACCAGCGGCACCGCCCACCACCCGACCCACACCGTGGCGACACCTATGACGAGCGTCAGGACGGCGATCTCGAGAAACTGGTGCCTCACGGTTCCCTCCCCCGCAGCGTCACCCGCGCCATCACCTGTTCCGGCGCAAGGGCTTCCGGTGTATGCGGGAACGGCAGCGGATCGAGCGTGCCGGCGGTCCAGCGGTCGAGCCGATCGCGGTACCACCGACTGGCCGGGCTGCCCGACTGGCCACCGGGATACACCCCCCACGCGCGCACCTCCGGCCCCATCTCCACCACCATGCGCCAACTCGGCCCGTGCGTGCCGGTGCGGGAGATGGGATTCAACGTGGAAGGGCCGCCCTGCACCTTGAGCCCGAGCGCCGAGAGGCTCGCGAGGCCCAGCGGATGGTAGATATTCGCCACCCGTTCACCGTCCCACCGCCATCCCGCGCCCGGGGGACCGTACCGCACCACGGCCTCTTCGTAGGCCGCCGCCAGACTCGAGGCGATGATCTGGTCGCGCGTCTCCAGATCAGGCGTGTCACGATCATCCCACCACGGGCTCCCCGGTGTCTGTAACAACCGGTACAGCACGTCGTCGTCGGGTGTGTACACCCGCCGGCTCGCGGAATCGCCGGCCCGCAGTTCGTCCCAGGTCCGGGCGTCCAGCCGTCTCATCGCCAACTCGAACAGCACGGCCGCTTGGTTGTCGCGGGTGTAGCGACGATCCCACGCCGAGAGGATGGCTGCGCCAGCCGTGGCGTTCGCACCGGCCGTGGCGTCGGGCGGTGACCATCGGCTTGCGGCGTCGAGGAAATACGGCACGAACTGATCGGCGCGCGCACTACCTGGATCGGTCTGAAACGCGATCATCGTCTCAGGTGTGAGCGGCGAGGCGTCATGCAACAACTGATTGATGCGCAGCGCCCGCCACGGGGCCGGCCAGGCCGCGCCCTGGTACTCAGGGTCGAGCAACGGATCGACTTGCTGCTGGTTGGCGGACGCGAGAAAGCCCTGCGACGGGTTGCGCGCGAACGGGTACTCGGTCACGGCTCGGTAGCCCAGCCAGTCGTTGGCGCTGGAGCTCCCGTCAAAGATGATCTGCCCGTTGCCGTCGCCGGGGCGTATCGGATACGCCCCCGGCGCAAAGGCGGCAATCCCGCCCGCGCGATCGGCGGCCATCCCGGTGATCGGGGGCGCACGCATGCCGGCGAGCGCCGTCGCCCATGCGGTCACGGACCCGGCCGCGGCCAGATCGTGCAACACCTGGAGCGCCCGCTGCTGCTCGAGAACGGTCCAGCGCATCGACAGGGCGCGACCATCCTCGATGAGAACCGGACCGCGGTGCGTAAAGTGGACGGTATCGGTCGCCACCACCCCGCCCGACCGGTCTCGGAACCTCTCCACGCGCCGTTGCAGCGGTAGCCACGTCCCATCCAGCAGGTAACTCGCCGGCCGGCTCGGATTGTCGAACGTCTCTTCATAGAAATCGATGACGTCGGCATACGACGCGGTAAAGCTCCACGCCACGTCGCGATTGAACCCGATCGCGACGAACGGCGCGCCGGGGAACGTCACACCGTACACGTCCAAGGCGCCGGGCACGACCAGATGCGCTTCGAACCACACCGACGGTAACGACAGGTCGAGGTGGGGATCGGCGGCCAACAACGCCAGGCCGTTCGCCGAGCGCGACGGACCGACCGCCCACGCGTTGCTCGCGCCGCGGCTCCCGTTCCAGTCCAGCGTCGCGAGGCGCGCGCCGGTCGCGCCCGACCCGGTCGAGGCACCGGCACGCGCGGCCGCGGGAATGGGCGACCGGTCGAAGCGCGGCACCGGCAGGCCGGTCGGGACCACCGGTTGCTGGATTGGGCTGCTCGACGGGGCCAGGGCGGCAGCGGCCAGTGGTCCCACGCGTTCCGCGAGGCGCTCGAACGACCGGTCGGAGTTCGAGAACGAGAGCGTGTATCCCATCTGTTTGGCCAGGTAGAAGGAGTACAGCGTCTCCCAACGGCGCGGCGCGGCGTGCAGCAGGCGGTACTCGAGCGGGAGATCGGACGGCGTCAGCTCGCCGATACGAGCATTGATGCCCTCGCCGTACGCGACGATGGCCCGGCCGGCGGGCGAGCTGGAGTCGAAGTTCGCAAACTCACGCTCGGCGCTCCATGCCAGTCCGAGGCGGCGTTGGCGGCGATCGAAACCGAGCGCGCGCGCGCCAACCAACGCGGTCAACTCTCCCGCGGTCGCCCGCGCCTGCACATCGAGCTGGAACAAGCGGAACCGCGCGACGACGTAGCCGAGCGCGCGGTAGGCGTCCTCAACGTTGGTTGCGAAGATATGGGGGACCGCGCGGCCGTCGAAGACGACCTGGACGCTATCGATCATTCCGGGGATGACCAGCGTTTCGCCGGCGGGCACCTCGTCCTGCTCCGCGACGGCCCAGACCCCGGTCAGGGGATGCAGGAACGGGCCGAGCGGGGGAACGGGGCCCATCTGGCGGGCCCCCACGTACAGCAAGGCGGCAAGCCCGAAAAGCGATAGTACGAGTCGCAGTAACGTCTTTCCGTCCATGATCCCCTTCGGCTAGCTCCCGCCGGGCACCCGCAGCGTCATCACCCGGACACCCCCGTCGCCGCCCACCTCCGTCCACGCCAACGCGATGACGTTACCGAGACGCGCCATCCGCGGGAACCCTGCGGCGCGCGCGGTCTCCGTCGGCGCCACCAACTGCGACGCGCCCGCACCCGAGACGAGTCCCACGCGTCGCAGCCGAATCTCGCCGTCGGTATCGGTTTCTTCGATCCACGACACGGCCACTGCGCCGTCTCCCAGTGCCACCAGGTCGACCCGTCCGGTGGGGCGCCCTTCGTCGATACGGATGCGCGACCCGAAGGTGTCACCGCCGTCCGTCGAGAACGCGGCATACACCGCGGGCACGCCGTGCGCGGCGGTGTACCAGGCAACCGCGACGGTGTCACCCATCGCCGCGACCGCCGGTCCGTTCACCGGACAGCCCGGATAGTGCCAGCCATCTTCGGAGACCTTCCGCGACGGCATCCACGCGCCGTCAGCCCAGCGAACGACCGCGATATCCCGGATCTCCGCTTCCGATCGGTCGCGGTACACGGCGACGAGTCCCGACGAGGTGCGGGCCAGATCGGTCTGGCAGCAGTCGCACACGCGGCCGTCCAACTCGATGTCCGGGTTCGGCACCCCGGCACCACCGAGCGTGGTGTAACGCAGGGTCATCGCGCCGGCGGTCCCGGCGTGCTCGCCCCCGTGCCCGTCGCCGGCTTCGCCGCCCGTGTTGCGACCGTCGAGCCAAACGAACGCGGCGCCCTCCGCCATCGGCATGGTGGCGACGAAGCCGTGTTCCGTGGCGGAACGGTCGCCGTGCGGGGAGAACGGTGCCGACCAGGTCGTCCCCTCATCGGCGGAGAGCGCCATCCGCACGTGATAGGCATAGGTCGACGGCGCGGTCTTCTGGAGCCAGTGCGCCAGCCACCGGCCGTCCGCGAGGGCGGTCACGGACGGGAAATCGGCCCAGTTGACGAACAGGGAGTCGTTTTCCACCGGTGTCCCAACCACCTGCCACCCGGCATCCGAACGGCGGGCGATGCGCACCGCGTGTCGTCCATCGGGCGTCGGTTCGGTGAAACTCATCAGCAGATCCGTCCCGGCGACGGCAAGGGCGGGTGCCGAGCTACCGGCGGGACCGCGATACTCCACGTCTCCAACCTCGAATCCGGGAGGCGCCCCGCAACCGACCAGCATCGCGGGGACCAGGTGGGCCACTTGCCTCAGGCCGGTCCGCACCCGAGCGCCACGGGCCCGCGCGAGACTCGTGCCGGCGATCGCGCTGCGCTCGATACGCACCTCGTTCGACGCGCGAAGCGAGGGGGTGATCACGTGGGCCAGTGACGGCAATGCCGAAACGCGCATGCGAAACTCCGGGGCACGGGTGTGGCGTGAAACGGAGCACGGCGAGCCCGCCGATTCCTCCGACGGCCTGAACATACACCGCTCCGCCGTTGCCGTCACGTATGGCGTCGCTACATTCCCGCCGCGTCTCAACCGCGGGTCTTGTCATGGAATCGCTGATCGCACTCCTCACACTGACGGTGCTCGAGATCGTCCTCGGCATCGACAACGTCATCTTCATCTCGATCCTGGCGTCCAAACTCCCCACCGAGCAACGGGCACGCGCGCGGCGGCTCGGGCTGGCGGCGGCGATGGTCACGCGCGTCCTGCTACTGTTCTCGCTCGCCTGGCTGATCCGCCTCACCGCACCGCTGTTCACGGTGTTGACCCAGGAGATTTCCGGCCGGGATCTGATCCTCATGGCCGGCGGCCTCTTTCTGCTCGGCAAGGCGACGCTCGAGGTGCACGACAAACTCGAGGGGACCGGCGGCCACGGGACGGCGGGGGTCGCCGCCGTCTTCTGGAGCGTGATCGTCCAGATCATGCTGCTCGACGTCGTGTTCTCGCTCGATTCGGTGATCACGGCGATCGGCATGGCGGACCAGCTGTGGGTGATGGTGACGGCGGTCGTCATCGCGGTGGGCGTGATGATGCTCGCCGCGGGCCCCATCAGTGACTTCGTGGAACGTCACCCCACGGTGAAGATCCTCGCCCTGAGTTTCCTCCTGCTCATCGGTGTCTCGCTGGTGGCGGAGGGGCTCCACCAGCACATCCCCAAGGGGTACATCTACTTCGCCATGGGGTTCTCGGTCTTCGTGGAGATGCTGAATATCCGGCTGCGGCCCCGTGCGGCGGAGCCGGTCCACCTGCGGGGGGCGTACGTCGAGGAGGGCACGGGACGCGGTACCTGACCAGGTGGTCAAACGGGACATGCCCTTTCCCGCGGCCGCCGTGTATCTTTCGGGCGTTACCCGCAAGAGTTGCTCCGCAATTCGACAAACCGAGGGCACTATGGCTAAAGGCACCCTGGTGATTGCGGACGATAGTGCAGCGCCCCACACTACCGAACCCGCAGGACGCGCATTCGAGGACAGAGTGGCCAAGGACACGCTCACCATCACCGACAACCGGACCGGCAGGGCGTACGAGGTTCCGGTGGCACACGACGCGATCCGCGCGATCGATCTTCGTCAGATCAAGGTCCACGACGACGACTTCGGACTGATGACCTACGATCCCGGATTCACCAACACGGCGCACTGCAAGAGTGCCATCACGTACATCGATGGCGACAAGGGGATCCTGCGATACCGCGGCTACCCCATCGAGCAGATTGCCGAACGGGGGACCTTCCTGGAGACGGCGTATCTGTTGTTGTTTGGCGAACTGCCCACCCAGCCGCAGCTGGATGAGTGGACCTTCAACATCACGCACCACACGTTCCTGCACGAGAACATCAAGAAGTTCATGGACAGTTTCCGGTACGACGCGCATCCCATGGGGGTGTTCGTGAGTACGGTGGCCGGGTTGTCCACCTTCTACACGGAAGCGGCCAACATCACCGACGGCGACTGCCGGCTCCATCAGATCCACCGGCTCATCGCCAAGACGCCGACGATCGCGGCCTTCGCGTACCGGCACATGGTGGGCATGCCGTACGCCTATCCGGACAACGATCTGTCCTACGCCGGCAACTTCCTCAACATGATGTTCCGGACGACCGGGGCGAAGTACAAACCGAACCCGGTACTCGCGCGGGCGTTGGACATTCTGTTCATCCTCCACGCCGACCACGAGCAGAATTGCTCGACGGCGGCGATGCGCGGGATCGGGTCGTCGCACGCGGACCCCTACTGCGCCATGGCCGGTGCCGCCGCCGCCCTGTACGGGCCGCTGCACGGCGGTGCCAATGAACAGGTGCTGCGTATGCTCCGGGAGATCGGAAACGTCAAGGCCATCCCGGACTACATGAAACGCGTGAAGGGCAAGGAAGTCCGCCTGATGGGCTTCGGACACCGGGTGTACAAGAACTACGACCCGCGTGCCAAGATCATCAAGCGAGTGGCCGACGAAGTGTTCGAGGTCACCGGACGCAACCCGCTGATCGACATCGCACTGGAGTTGGAACGCATCGCGCTGGAAGACGACTACTTCGTGTCGCACAAGCTGTATCCCAACGTCGACTTCTACTCGGGCATCATCTACGAGGCCATGAAGTTCCCCATCCCGATGTTCCCCGTGCTGTTCGCTATCGGGCGGGCACCGGGTTGGCTCTCGCAGTGGCAGGAGCTGCTGACCGACGGCGACCAGCGCATCGCCCGGCCGCGCCAATTATACCTCGGCGCGGATGAACGGCCCTACGTGGAGATGAGCAAGCGGTAGGCACGATTTCCACGTAAACAAACGACAGGCCCGGGTGTTCCCGGGCCTCTTCGTCGCTGGTCGACCGGTGAGCGCCTGTCAGCGGCCGCCGATAGGCAACCTCGTCAAGCGCCGTACCTCCGCCTCCAGGTCACTCTTGAGGCGCTCGACCTCTGCCCGGGGGGTATCGATCCGGCTTCGCACGTCGGCTTCGAGCCTTGCGAGCGTGCCGCGCGCCCGCTGGGTCTCGCCGGCAACCAGTTGATCGACCCGCGTCCGGATGTCCCGCTCGAGACGCCGCACTTCCGCACCCAACTCGTCCCGCAGGGCCGTGGCGATGGCGCCGGCGACGTTGGACCCAACCGACAGGCGCGGGTTCGCGATCGGCCCGCTGAGCCCGGCGCGTATCTCGACGTCGCGCAGCCGGGAGACGGTACGCCACACCACATCTCGTACGCGGCCCGCCGCACCGCTATCGGCACCGCCGACCCGTTGCCACGTGGCGTCGGCGGTGCGCCACAACCAGCGGACGTCGAGCGAATCTCCGTGGCGCGCCAGGGCGAGCGTCGTGCGCCCGTTCGCGAGGGTCAGCCGCGCGCCGATCGCTGCCAGGTCGATTTCCGGCAGCGCGATGCCGATCACCGACGCGACAACCGAATCGTGGATCACGCTGCCCACGTGATCGAGCGACCCGTTGATCCGGATGTCGCTCGGGCCGGCGGCGCCCTCGGTGCGCTTCAGGTCAAAGGTGGTGGGACGACCGAGTACGGTCGGCTCGGATGTGAGGTCCCGAATCTGCATGGTGTAGCTACCCGCCGCCGGGCCATCGCGGAGCGCGAGTGTCAGCTCGGCCAGTCCGAGCAGGAACGTCGGCAGGTGTTCCCGTGCCGGGAACAGCACGTCAGTCCCGGCACGCCGCGGCCGGTCCTTTCCCTCCCGCAGCTTGGCGCGGACGCCGGGGGGCATGAACCGGTCGGCCACGGCAACCCAACGCAGCACCGGCGCCAGTTGTCGGGTGGCCACGTTGCCGAACAGCGCGGGCGCCAGGGTCGGCGCGTCGAGCGATGGCACGTGCAGCAGTCCCCGGGCATACGCGTAGTCGGCCGCGCGGGCGTCGTCGAGCCGGTCGATGCCGGCACGTACCAGCGCCACGCCGCTGTCCGCCCCGGCCTTGACACCGCGGAGCTGGCCGTCGAGCCGGGTCAGGCTCGTGATCGTCGCGCGCGCCGAGCCCGCCGCATCGCGCGCGCCGCTCAACCCGAGGCGCGTGATCGAGGTCCCTTGCAGCCGCCGCACCAGCGCGCCCGCCGAGTCGATGGTCGGCGCGGGATCGAGCGCCGTGACCCGGCTGGTCCACGTGGTGCGCGACGAATCGGCGGCGTGCACCACCGACCGCACGTGTCGCAGGGTCGCGAGGCTGTCGGGACTGATCGCACTCACATCGACCACGCGGCTGAGCGACGCGAGGTCGAGTTGCGGAAGCGCGATGCGCTCGCGCCACCGCGCGACTTGATGAGCCACCTCACCGGACTCGGTGGTCCGCTCGAGGGCGCCCGAGGTCTCGCGCGGCTCGCCAAACCGGATGCCGCGGGCCGCGATCGTATCGATCAACACCTTCTTCTCGAGCAACGGCGCGATCCGGACGTTCACGACCAATTCGTCCGCCTGGAACAGGTTGGTCATCGGTCGGTTCGGATCGGTCACCCGGAGCCCGCGCAGCACCACCGCCCCATCGGCCAGCCGCACGTCGGCCGCAGCGAGCTCGACCTTGGCCCCGACCACCGCCGAGCCCAATCGCTCGATCGCGTGCGCTACCGTACGGTCGAGCAGCAGGTACCATGCGACGGACACGCCGATCGCAAACAGCGCCAGCGGCACGATCGCTCGCCAGCGGAACAGCTTCACGGCCGGAACATCGTGTAGAGGTTGTAGAGCTTCGACGCGGCAACGCTGCGGGCGAACCGGGAGGACTGTAACCTGGCGTAAATGGTCGCGCGGTAGCGGGCGACCCCCCAGCGCGCCGCGAAGAACAGCGGCACGGCCGCCACCACCCACGTGACGAAGCTGCCGAGCACCACCGTGTTGTTGAAGTTGCTGAGGGCGAATCCGGGGGCATTGTACAACGTCGTCCACAGCGGCGAGAGGCTGTCGAGGTCGACCAGGAGCCAGGTCCCGAGCCGATCGAACCACGGATCGAACGCGAAGCCCACCGGCGTGCACACCAACCACCCCAGCAAGACGCCGGGGAACGACACGGTCAGGATGATCGCCGCGCCAAACAGGATGAGATTGTGCAGGTTGATCAGCGGTGTGAGCCCGAAGGCCGCCCCCAGCGCGATGCCGGCGGCGACCTGTCCCGGCGTGCCGTCGGAGTTCAGCGCCTTGACGAGCGACTGGATCAACTTCAGGAGGAGCACAGCAGGAAAGGTCGACGCGGCCGGTGGTGTTTGTCCAGGCTGTCAGGACACTAGATTCCCCCCATGGCCTCTCTCGACGCGATCCTCCGACCGAAATCCATCGCGGTGATCGGCGCCAGCCGGCAACCCAACACGATCGGGTGGCATCTGCTCGACAACCTGTTGCGGTACGGATTTCGGGGGGCCGTGTATCCGGTCAATCCCAAGGCCGACTCGGTCCATTCCATCCCGGCCTTCCCGTCGGTCGCTGCCATCGGGCGCCCGATCGACCTCGCGATCATCGTCGTGCCGAAGGAGCACGTGCTCGCGGTGACCGAGGAGAGCATCGCCGCGGGCGTCAAGGGCCTGGTGGTGATCTCGGCGGGCTTCAAGGAGGTCGGGGGGGCCGGGGTCCAGCGCGAGCGCGACCTCGCAGCGATCGTGAGCGCGGCGGGAATCCGTATGGTGGGCCCCAACTGTATGGGCGTGCTCAACACGGCGGCGGATGTGCAGATGAATGCCACGTTCGCGCCGTCGATGCCGCCTGCCGGCCCGGTGGCGTTCATGAGCCAGTCGGGCGCGATGGGTGTGAGCATTCTCGACTACGCACACAGTCTCGGGATCGGTTTTTCGAGCTTCGTCTCGGCGGGGAACAAGGCGGACGTCAGCGGAAACGACCTGCTCGAGTACTGGGAGCACGATCCGCTGACGTCGATGGTGCTGATGTACCTCGAGAACTTCGGGGACCCCGCGCGGTTCGTGGAACTGGGGCGACGCATCACGCGGACCAAACCGATCTGCGTCGTCAAGTCGGGACGGACGGGCGCCGGACGCCGTGCCGCCGCGTCGCATACCGGCGCCCTGGCCGGCACCGAGCTGGCCACCGACGCGATCATCCGCCAGGCCGGCGCCATCCGGGCCCAGACGGTCGAGGAGTTGTTCGACCTCGCGATGGCCTTCTCGAATCAGCCGCTGCCCCAGGGCAATCGGGTGGCGATCGTCACCAACGCCGGCGGTCCCGGTATCATCATTGCCGACGCGTGCGAGTCGAATGGGCTCGCCGTGGCGGCGCTGACGCCGGAAACCGAGACGGAGCTCCGATCCCAGCTCCCCGCGGAAGCGAGCGTCCGCAATCCCGTCGACATGATCGCATCGGCGACGCCCGAGAGCTACGCGTTTGCGCTCGACGTGGTCTTGCGCGATCCGCACGTCGACGCGGCGATCGCCGCGTTCGTTCCGCCACTCGGTATTCAGGCGCGGGACGTAGCCGAGGCCATCGTGCGCGCCAACGCGCTCCACCCCGAGAAGCCGCTCATGGCGGTACTCATGGGACGCGAAGGCCTGCCGGCCGGGGTCGCCGAACTCCACGAGGCCAGCGTCCCCGCCTACATCTTCCCGGAATCGGCGGCGCGCGCGCTGAGCGCCATGTGGAGCTATCGCCGCACCACCGATTTGCCGGCGGGCTCGCCGGTCACGTTCGACACGGACGACGACGCGGTCCGTCGCATCCTGGACGCGACCGCCACGCGCGGACACGAGAAACTCAGCGAAGCGGATGCGATGCGTGTGCTCGAGCTGTACGGCATCCCCGTGGCGCCGTGGACGTTCGTGGAGACCGCGAGCACCGGCGGCCTGGCGGCGGCGACGGCCGCGGCGGCGCGGGCCATCGGCCTACCGGTCGCGCTCAAAGTGGTCAGTCCGGACATCGTGCACAAAACCGACGTCGGTGGCGTGGCGTTGGGCCTCGGCTCCGCGGAAGACGTCAAGCGCGCGGTGCGCGCCATGGTCAAACGGATCGAGTCGCAGTTTCCCGACGCCCGGCCAACCATCGACGGCATGCTCGTCCAGCAGATGGCGCCGGCCGGACGCGAGACGATCGTGGGCCTCACCCGGACGGCGGGTGTGGGGGCGATGGTCATGTTCGGGTTGGGTGGGGTGTACGTCGAGGTGTTGCGTGATGTCGTCCTCCGGCTCACGCCGCTCACGGACACGGACGCGCAGGCGATGATCCGCGAAGTGCGCATGTATCCCCTGCTCGACGGCGTGCGCGGCGAACCGGCGCGCGACCATGAGGCGCTGGCCAACGTGATTCTGCGTGTCGCACAACTTGCCGAGCGCCACCCCCGTCTGCTCGAGATGGATATCAACCCGTTGCTGGCGCTCGAATCCGGGGCGGTGGCGGTGGACGCCCGGTTCCAACTCGGCGCCAACGCATGAAGGCGTTCCTCACGGGCGGGACCGGCTACATCGGGCGGCACGTGGTGCGCGCGCTCATCGAGCGAGGCACCCATTGCGCCGTCGTGTCCCGCGCCGGGACCGACCCCTGGCACGACGATCGGGTCCGTGTCATCCGCGGGGACCCACGGACGGGTGGTGCCTGGCAGGAAGCACTGGCCGGGGCCGACCTCGTGATCAATCTCGCCGGCGCCGCGATTGTCGAGCCGCCCAAGTGGTGGACCGATACCCGCAAGCGGCTGATTCGGAGCAGCCGCATCGACACGACCCAGCGGCTCTCGGAGACGATTCGCACACTTGCTCCCCCTCCGGCCATGTTCGTGAGCGGGTCGGCGGTGGGGTACTACGGGTCACGCGATGACGACGTGCTCGACGAAGATGCCGGGCCCGGTGATGATTTCCTTGCCGATCTGTGTGTCGAGTGGGAAGCGGCGGCGCGGGAGGTCGCCGACATGACGACGGTGTTACGCCTGCGAATGGCACCCGTCCTGGGGGTCGACAGTCCTCTCTTTCGACCGATGATCCCACCCTTCAAACTCGGGATCGGCGGACCGTGGGGCAGTGGGAAGCAGTGGTGGCCGTGGATTCACATCGACGACGTCGTCGGCCTGTTGCTCCACGCGATCGACCGGCGGGCGAATGGCGCCCTCAACGTGGTGGCGCCGTCGCCGGTCACCGTGCACGACTTTGCCAAGGCGTTGGGCCACGCCCTCGGGCGCCCCGCGGTCGCCCGCGTGCCGGCGTTTGTCTTGCGAATGAGTTTTGGGGAAGCCGCGGACGCGCTCCTGGCTTCGCAGCGCGTGGACCCCGCGCGCGCGCGCGCGTTGGGATATCAGTTTCGGCTGCCGGATCTCGCCGCGGCGTTGGGAGACGTGTTCGGCCGATAACTACCTGGTCGCGGCGCGCATCCGACGGTCGAGACCGCTGCGACGCGCATACGTACGTCGATCTTCCGCGCGACGCGTTTGACCGCTGCGCCGGTCGATCTTCACGGACGCGGGCTGCCGGCGGCGTTCCGCGCTGCGTCGCCGCGTCGTGCGACGATCACCCATGTCACGACGTCCAGAACCTGTCCTCCGTTCCGTGGGGGGCGTCTCAGGGGCCATGCGAATCCTCCATGTTTTGGGGGCAGAACTCAACAGAGGTAACGCCGCAACTCTCGGGCCGCAACCACCGCGCACCCGCAGCTTTTGTCGAGTCTACGACACGATCGCACCCGCGCCCGGCCCTTCACCCGCACGCAGCATCGAATCATTGCACGGAACGCCGGTCGGATCTCCGGAGAGTGGGCGATAGGGTCAACGCGCGCACCAAGTTACGGATCGCGTGTGCCATATCGTCAGGTGTGACTCGCCCGATACGGGCGATCTTTCCACATCGACTCCACACTTCGCGCACACCCGCATCGGAGGCGCTTCGCCGATCGCGACGTGCGAAAACGCGGGCGCGCGGGCGCGACACTCGGGCGCGTGGGCACCCGTCACATGTTGCGGAGAGGCAACGCCGCCGCCGCCTACTGCTGGCAGGCCCCGTGCGGATCCGGCCTGGGTTTGTCCACGAGTGGTCGATGGTTCATCGCGGCGACGTGGTCCGCGATATCCATCACGAGCCCGGCCACGCGCGCCAGCTTCTCGTAGTCGATGTACGCCGCCTCGTCGGTCAACTGGTGGTAATCCACGTGACCCCCGGTGGAGAAGAACACGATCGGAATGCCGTATCGCGCGTACATGTAGTGGTCGCTGCGGCAGTAGAAGTTGCCGGGGTGTCCATCCGCGTCATACTGGTAGTCGAACGCAAAACCGTGACGACCCTCGGTGTTCACGCGTTCGACCAGATCGCCCAGCTCGGTAGACAACCGGCGAGACCCGATGAGTTGCATGTATCCGGGTCCGCCCAGCTCGAGATCACCCGTCCCCCCACGGCCCACCATGTCGAGATTCAACTGGGTGACGAGGGAGTCGCGCGGGACGGTCGGGTGGTCGGTGAAATACTGGGCGCCGAACAGGCCCTTTTCCTCCGCCGTATGCCACACGAAGATGAGCGAGCGTTTGGGACGGTCGGGCCGCGCGGCGAACGCCTCGGCGATCTCGAGGACGGTCACGGTCCCCGAGCCGTCGTCGTCCGCGCCATTGTAGATCGAGTCGCGTCGCGGGATTGACCGGGTGCGCGCCTGGGTGACCATCGCACGGATCCGGGCCATCTCCTGCGGCGTGGCCTGGCGTTCGGGACTGTCGGCGCCCTCGGGACGGACGACCCGGTTGAAGGCGCGCACGGAATCGTGATCGACCGGACGAGGCGCCAGACCGATGTGGTCATTGTGCGCGCCGATGGCCACGTATTGGCCGCGCAGATTCGGATCGCTGCCGCGCAGAATGCCGATCACGTTGCGGGCGGGAAACTCGGCGGGACGCTCGGCGAAGCGGAACGTGCCGTTCAGCGTCTGCCCCGTCGCGCCCGGCTTGAGGTCGGTCGTCGCCGCGCCGAGCAGGATCTGCGCCGTACGGCGGGTGATCAGCATGCCGAACGGTGCGTCGGATCCGGTAGCGGGATCACCGGCTATCGCCTCTTGCGGCTGCCGCAGGAACCCCGTGACACCTGGGGGGGAGATATCGAGCGTCACGAACGCGAGCCCCGCGGCGCCGGCATAGGCTTCGAAGTCGCCGCCGGCCCAGATCTGGAAACTTGGTGCGCCGTTGATCATCGGGGGGTCGAGCACGACCAGCTTCCCGGCGATATCCGCCGTACTCAGCTTCGTCTCCGGATCGCCGAGGGCGCCGCCGTACACCGCCTTTACCGCGCCGGCCGGGCCGCGACTGCCGAACGGCAGGAAGCCACCGAGTGGCGGGACCGGCACGAAGTCCGACCAGAGGGTAAGCGGCGTGCCGCCGACGGTCAGATCGGCAATGGGATCGACGGTACGCGTCACCATCGGGACGGTCTGGAAGTAACTGTCGCCGTCCCCCCCGGGCTCGAGTCCGATGGCGCGCAGTTGCGCGGCGATGTAGTCGGTCGCCTTCACGTTCCCGATCGTGCCGGCCTCCCGGCCAAGCATCGAGTCATCAGCGTACGCCTCCATGCGCGTGCGCATGTCGTCGGGGCGAATTGCCGCGACGGTGCCATGCGCCGGGGCCGGGGCGACCGGCGCGGCGGTCGGCGCCGGGGCGGGCGCGGTATAGCTCGAGGACGAACACGCCGTCACGATGGCGGCGATGGCGAGTGACGATAGGGCACGAGGGCGAATCACGTCGGGCTCCGTTGGAGAAGGCGGTTCGGGACGGTGGGAATGTACACGAACGCGCGCCCTTCGATCCGCCTGCACGTCGGCGTCGGCCGGGCATCCCCCTAGCCGCCCGCCAGGCCAAGGAACACAACGATCGCACGATTCAGCCGCACGAGGTCCTCGTCGTCCAGGCGCCCCGCGCGGGATCCGAGCCTGACTTTGGGGACCGTGGTGATCTTGTCTGCCATGAGGCAGCACGGCGTCCGCAGTCCATTGCGATCGCTGGGGATCACCGGAATCCGGAACAACGGAGCGTCGGTCGGGTCGGTCGTGAACGCACAGACGGTGATTGAACTCGTCGCGTCGAAGCGGTCATCCTGGATGATCACCGCCGGCCGCGGCTTGCCGGCGTAGTCCTTACCGCCCGCCACCGTCCAGATCTCTCCTCGCTTCATTCCGAGATCGCGTCGATGAACGCCTGGTCGGGTGCGGCATGACGGCTCCTCGCGACGGCCCGGGATTGTCGATGCGCCTCGGCTGCAAAGGCTGAGGAGCGGACATCTGGCACCCAGATCTGGAGAGGGCGCAAGCCCTGTTGCCGCAGCCGTGCCCGGTGGGCCCGGACCTTGTCCCGCGAGGTCCTCGTACGCTTTGACGAGGCCATGAAGCCCTCTCCCGAACGGTTACATGTAACCTAATGCGCCGGCGGTCACGTGCCAAGCGACGAAGGCGCGGCATCCGGTCCGGCCGGTGCCCGGGCTGGGTAAGCGTAACGGGATTCAGAAAGCGGCTGCGCAGCGCCCGCGAGCAGCGCGGCCTCACGCGGGCCGAGCTCGGGGCAGCCGCGCGCGTCTCCAATCGTGCCATCGCCTACAACGAGCGCTGCGGCGCGTAGGGATTCACCACCGTAACCGGCTGCAGCAGCCGCTGCGCGTTTTGATGGAGCGTCAGGAGCCGCTCCCGCGCCGCCCGGGCGAGCTGGCCGTCCAGCGTCCGGCGCGCGCGCTGCCGCGCATGGTTCGCCCGGATCTGGGGCGGCGTCTCGTCGACGGAGAGCACCAGGGCGCAGTTCTAGGGCCCGCAGCGAGGGCGAGTTTCCGCTTCGCCGTTCGATGTTTCGTGTTTAATCGTACTTCGGCGAGATACCCCCCTGAGGCGAGTTTTTCACACCTTCAGGGTACGTCATACCCGCAGCTCAGGCCAGCATCAGGCGCCGACCCTTGGGCTCCGGGATCGCGCGGCCCATCTCGAGGGCGGTCTCGATCCAGCCGTCGATCACGTCCTCAACGTTGTCGATCGCTCCCTGGTATGAGGACCCGTCGGCGGCGCAGCCCGGGAGCTCCGGCACCTCGGCGATGTATGCCCCATCCTCTTCACTCCAGAAGAGGATGATCTCGTAGCGGTGCTTACTATTCGCCATGGGTCTCCAGCCTGTACTTGAGGATCAGTTGCCTGACCTGCTTCACCTGATAGGGCTTCGCCTTGGAGCCTCGGGGCTGCAAGGTGATGATCTCTTCGATATCGTCGCGCTTGAAGATGCGGTGACCGCCCCGGATCCGTTCCTCGAAGCCCAAGCCCACGAGGACCCGCCTCAGATCGTCGAACCGGATGTTGGCATCTGAGGTGCCACGCAGCACCTGGGACAGGGTCTTCTCGAAGCTGGTCACGGTTTCAAGCTACTCCTGTTCTACCCGTTTCGCACCGATAGTTCACGGGTGGGGGGGTGCGCCGGCGGTTGGTGACGCTCACTCTATAGGCAACACGCATCGCTTGTCCTCCGAGTCCCGGTCTCCAAATCGGGGCTACTTCTGAAGATCCAGGATCTTCTCCATCAGTTTGACGCGCTCCGCTGCCGCCTGGCCACTCTTGCCGGCATCGACGGCGGCTTGGTAGAACTCGCAAGCCATTATCACCTTGTCCGGGTCATGCACCTTGCCATTTCGCCCGTCATTTCGCCAGCGCGCTAACATCAAAGGCCAGAAGTGCGTGTGGCTCTCGCACCGGGCAACCCGTAGTCCGCGGCGCGTTGGCCGCTCGCGGTGTGCCCTGCCGACAACAGTAGGATGCGGCGCCCCAATCCGTCGTACCAGAAGGTGCGCTCCTCTTGCAGGAGCTCGATGCCCACCTGACGCAGCGCATGCAATTGGCGCGATTACCCTGAATGACTCCTGCCCTACGTTGTAGAGGGTGGCGCGCACGCTGACGGGTCCGCCAACGGTGAACAAGCCGGATACAATCGCCTACGACCCCGACGCTCCAAGCGCTTCAGTTTTCTCCTCTTACCGGCCAGCCTCCCCTGATTCTTGACCGTAATGCGTACTCAAAATCGCCGACGTGCGCTTTCAGGGGGGAGTCGCGGGGGATTCGGCCCACGTCGCGCGCACAAGACCGGGCACAAGATCGAAATGCACATCTCGGCTCGCGACCGTCAGATCGTGCTGCACGGCCAGAGCGGCGATCCAGAGATCGTTCTCCGGGATCGGCGTCCCCTTGGCCCGCAAGCGGGCCTTCACATGGCCGTACCGCTCTGCCGTCTCGCTGTCGCAGTTCAGCACTGCTGTGGCTCCGGCCATCGCCCGCGGTCGTGCCAGATTCTCGTCCGCTCGCGCGGACTGACGGGCGCCGTAGTGGAGCTCCCCGAGCACGATCGCTGACAGGTACACAGCCTCCGCTGCGGCGAGGTGATCCACAACCGACTGTTCGGCGGCGAGGAGAGCGATCACGATATTGGTGTCAAGCAGGAAGCTACCAGTCGGCGGCATCGACCCGCTCGCACTCGGCCTCGATCGCAGCGGCCATCTGGGCCGGGTCGGCACGGTCAATGCTTCCAGCGAACGCGACGAGGCCCGCGCCACGCGGCCCACGCTCGAGCGTCTCCACATAGGCCAGCGCCTGGCGCTGCTGGGCCTCCGGCAGACGGCGGACGCGGGCTGCGATCTCGTCCGGAACCGAATGGGTCATGCCACGCCTCCTGATGGCTCTACAATCTAACTGCATGCTGATGCCACTGCAGCTTGCCTCATCGCCTTCATCGAGCGCCTCGCCCGCCTCCGCAAAGCCCGCGGCTTGACGCAAAAAGACCTGGCCGCGCTGGTCGGGCTCAACCAGTCCCAGATCCACCGCTACGAAAAGGGCGCCGAGCCCTCGATGAGCGCCTTGGAACGCCTCGCCCAGGCCCTCGGCGTCAACACCGACGAGCTGATCTTCGAAGAGCACGAGCGCGGGCCCAACGACGAGATGCGGCTTCAGTTTGCCGCCATCGCGGAGTTCGGACCCGACGAAAAGAAAGCCGCCAAAGATCTCCTCGACGCCCTCATCCTCAAACACCAGGCCCGCCGCTGGACCGGCACCGGATGACGAAGGGCAGCTAAACGAAGAGCCCGGCGCATGGCCGGGGTCCCGTTCTAAGGGTGGCAGAGAATAGTCGATTGGCGGTCGATCAGGACCCATGCGGCTTGTGCACCCGCCGTAGAGCCGTGGCCCCGTCGCGTGTGCTCACTCGAACTTCTCCGTTGTAAGGCTTGGACGGTATCCGCAGCGTAACGACCCACCAGCTTTCAATAGGCCGACCAGATTCATCCTGCTGACTGATGATATCCACTGAAGTGGTCCTGACCTCGGCCAAGTCTGCAGTCGGTATTCCGGTGAGGGCCGAATCGGACTCCCCCAACTCGTGCAGTGCAAACGTGATTAACACGCAGGCCTGCTCGCTTGAAAGCTCCTCCGCTACCCGGTCCACGAGCGGAGCACTCCCAGAGCACGGGTGCTTCATGGCCAACGAGTCCAGCACGGACTGGGAGGACCGCTCCGGCGCATCGCACGCACTGGCGACAACCATCACCATTGCTGCAATCCAAGCGAGCGAATTCGAGATCTTCATCATCAGCTCCTCCCCTCGCCGCTAAGGAACCCGCTGGACTGTGAAGTAATCGCCCCCTCTACCGAAGGGCTGGAAGTGCCGGGCTGGCCTCTCCTCGACAACGCCGTGTATGTGATTGCTCCGAACGTAGGCGGCGTCATCACCACTTGGCCGGCCACCCGGAATGCTACGTGCGACGTCGGGATGAGTGTGTATCGTGCCGATCGCGTCTCCCGGCGCCTTGCCAAAGTTTACGCGTCCGACTTCGCCGACGATCGTCTCTCCAACTCTGATAGTCCCGTTCGGACCGTTGAAGACGAACCCTCCTCGCTCTCGGCCATCGGCTTGTGATGCTGCCAGGAGCTCGGTGCCAACTCGAGCCACGGTTGTATCGGCGGCGATCACGTCGATGCTCGGACACTTCACCTTTCGGCAATCTCCGTCGAGGCCTTCCGCAAGAAGCCCGAACGGATCGGTGTACATGATGGGGTTGTTTCCCACGTAGCTGTACAGGTTTGTCCCACCGCCATACCCGATCGGGTCTTCCTGCGTGAACCGCCCCTACATGAGGTCATACCCGAGGTTCCCCCACGCTCTGGTCGTACACTCGGCCGTGAGCCGCCAGCCGCTAGGCGTTGGCCTCAATCCTCGTCGGGGACGGTCGGGTCAGTCTCCAAGGCGCGGCGAATCTGACGCTCCAGCTCGGGCACCCGCTCCGTGATAGCCACCCAGACAATGTCCGGATCAATGGTGAAATACCCGTGCACCAAGTGATGCCGCATCCCGACGATTGCGCGCCAAGGGATCTCGGGATGCCGAGACCGGAACTCCTCAGAAAGCCCGCGGCATGCCTCACCGATGATCTGTAACCGGTTCACCATCCACACCGGTGTGCGCTCATCATCGTCAAACGCCGCCCGCGACGCCGGGCGGTATCGGTCGATATCACGGATCGCATCAAGGATGTCCTGGAGCCACGCCCGATCCGATCGCACTTACCGGACCCGCATCAGACCGGCACCGCGTCGCGCAGCACGTGCTCCCGAAGGCGGGGACGGAGCCCGGCTTCCGTCACGACGTCAACCGACGGCCCCAGCAGGTCCTGCAGGTCTGCGACCAGTGCCCCGAGATCGAGCAGACTGCGGCCCGGTTCCATCCGCACCAGGATATCGATGTCGCTGCTGTCATCGGCCTCGCCTCGCGCAGCCGACCCGAAAAGCCGTAGGTCGGTCGCGCCGTGCCTGGCGGCAAGCTCGAGGACCTGAGCCCGGTGCTGATGCAGCAATTCACGACCAGTCACGGGAAACGCCTCCTCCTCGGCTACGTCGTCGAGCAATGGCTCAAAGATAAGACGCTCGCGTGCCCTCCGGCTACGATCCCGCGCCGCCCTGTCATACAGGCCGGCCCCCACGGTGTCGTATCGTGGACCCGGGGTCGGGACCCTCCGGGCCGACCTCGCCGTTTGAAGGGGCGTGCTGGTCGAGCTGAAGGCACTCCGGCGGCTGGAGTCGAGTCACGTCGCGCAGACCGCTTGCCACTGGTCTCGAGATCGGCCTCCTGATGACCTTCGGTCCGTCCCCATCCGTCAAGCGTCTCGTCGCAACGAGGAAGCATACCCTGCCACGGAGCGTATCTGCGTGGCGCTCGTGATTGTAATACGCGACGAAGGCTGCCACCCTCCCAAGGCCGCCGTAATCTCGTCGTCTGCCACGGTTCGCCTCCGTCCTTTGGTCGGCTTGAGCAGCACCGCGGTTCTGCCCTGTTCACTCTCAACTTCCGGGAAATTCCCGAAGAACCTTTTTTTCAACGCGAGATACTCCTCCGACACCGCGGCGATGATCGCGTCCTTCTTGGCGAGCCGCGCCTCCAGAGCCGTGATACGCGCCCGGTCAGCGGACACCGCCTGCGTCCGGGCACGGCGCGTTCGGCCATCCTGGAGCGCGGCGCTCAGCTGCTCAAATGCTTGGCGCTGCCAGAGGTAGAACAGCGTCGGCTGGATGTGGTACTCGTCGCAAAGGTCCGACACAGCGATCTTGTCGGCCAGGTGCCGCCGTAGGATCGTGGCCTTCTCCTCAGGCGTGAATTGACGGCGCTGGTGGCCGCTGCTTCCGTTTGCCAGCCTCATGAACTCCTCCTGGCCCCACTGCATAGTGTAGGGCGGGTAGGAGTCACATTTCAACTGAGGCGGGACACCTGCACCCTACTCCACCGGCACTGAGCGTCGATTCTCCGTCGGCCGGTCAGAGGGCACCCGATCGGCACGCGACGTAGGTGGTGCCCACATAGGCGAGTGCCCCCGCACCGACAGCCAGACCGGTT
>Ga0214471_10000383_pt1 | contig 39129 bp, 37 predicted proteins | sample RVTome_5_FD_207665 | JGI IMG/M metagenome (GOLD analysis project Ga0214471, IMG submission 207665) | Soil microbial communities from uranium-contaminated site in the Upper Colorado River Basin, Wyoming, United States - RVT142D155 | ecosystem: Environmental > Terrestrial > Soil > Contaminated >... | reverse complement strand
GATCTCGAACAGCTTGAGCGCCTCCTGCTCCATGTGCACGAGCAACTCGTCGACGCGACCGCGGAAGTATCGGTAGAACATCAGGCTCGGGATGGCGACCGTGAGGCCGGCCGCGGTCGCCACCAGCGCCTGCGAGATGCCGGCGGCGACGATCGACGGGTCGCCCAGGCCGTGACTGCCGATGCCGGCGAACATCTTGATCATGCCGAGCACCGTGCCGAGCAGCCCGAGGAACGGCGAGATCGCGGCGATGGTGCCGAGCGTATTGAGGTAGCGCTCCAGCTCCGGCACCACCTGGTGGCCGGCGTCCTCGATCGCCTCCTTGATGATCTCGCGCTCGTGCGTGCGGTTCACCAGGCCGGCCGCCAGCACCTTGCCGAGCGGCGAGCTGTCGCGCAGCAGCGCCAATCGCTCGTTGTCGAGCTCGTGGCGCGCCAGCCACTGGCGCACCTGCTCCAGCAGTATCCCGGGGGCGACGTATTTCTTCTGCAGGGACCACAGACGCTCGCCGATGATGGCGAGGGCGGCGATGGAGCACAGGATCAGCGGGATCATGACCCAGCCGCCGGCTCTGACCAGTTCGAACACGATGCAACACCTGAGAGTGGATCAAAAAAGTGTGCGTAATCTATCAGAGCCGCGCCCGACCTGAAAGCCTCGCTCAGCGCGCGTGCCAGTAGCGCCGCGCGCGCTCGCGCCAGGCCTCGACCCGCGGCGCGCCGCCGGCCCAGCGCAGCGCGAGCGCGCCGTGCCGTGCCGAGTCGTACTGGTCGATCCCAGCCTCGGCATAGCGCGTGACCACACTCGGATGCGGGTGACCATAGGGATTGCGGTAGCCGGCCGGGATCAGCACCGCCTGCGGCGCGACCGCCGCCAGCAGCTCGGGGCTGGACGAGGTCTTGGAGCCGTGATGCGGCGCCACCAGCACCGACGCGGCGAGCGCATCGCCATGGCGCGCGACCAGCGCCCGCTCGGCGGCGACGCCGATGTCGCCCGGCAGCAGTACGCCGCCCGCGGCGGACTCGATCTTGAGCACGCAGCTCGAGTCGTTGCCCGGCCCGGGCAGCGGCGGATGCAGCAGGCGGAACTCGACCCCGTCCCAGCGCCAACCGTCCGGCGCCTGGCAGGGCGCCGCGCCCGGCAATTGCTCCGGGACGCTGGTCAGCATCCGCCCCACCGGCAGTGCCGCGCGCAACGCCGCCGCGCCGCCGAGGTGGTCGTTGTCGCCGTGACTCACGACCAGGGTATCCACCCGGCCGATACCGTGGTAGCGCAGATAGGGCACCAGCACGGCGCTGCCGGCATCGAAGCTCGGGCTGAAGCGCGCGCCGGTGTCGTAGACCAGGGTGTGGCCGGCAGTCCGGGCGACCACCGCCAGCCCCTGCCCCACGTCCAGCAGAGTCAACCACAGCTCACCCGGCGCCGGGCCGGCCGGCCGCACCGCCAGGAGCGGCAGCAGCCAGATCGCACCCAGCCAGCGTCCGGGCCAGCCGCGCGGCGCCAGCAGCAGGGCCACCCCGAGCGCCGCGCAGGGCAGCGCCCACGCCGGCGGCTGCGCCGCGCTCCACATCACCCCGTCGACGCCGGCCAGGGCCTCCAAGGGCCGCCACAACAGGTCGAGACTCCATGCGGCGAACTGGAACAGCCCGCCGGCCAGGACGGCCAGGCCGGTCATCTCCACGGCCACACCCAGCAGGGTCGCGGGTATGGTCGCCATCCCGATCACCGGGATGGCCAGCAGATTGGCCAGCGGCGCCGCCAGGCTGACTTGTTGGAACAGCACGATCAACACCGGCAGCAGGCCGATCGTCACGGCCCACTGCACCCGGACGAGCTCGCGGCCGTACTGGCGGAGCCCGCGCGCCCGCCCGACCCCATGCACGACGTAGAGGATCGCCGCCACCGCCAGGAACGACAGCCAGAAGCCGCCGGCCATGACCGACAGCGGGTCGAAGATGAGCACCGCGAGCAGCGCCAGCGCCAGCAGCTGACCGGTGGCGACCTGGCGCAGCAGGATACCGGCGCTCAGGCCCGCCGCCAGCATCACCAGGGCGCGCTGGGTGGGAATGGCGAAGCCGGCCAGGGCGGCGTAACCGGCCCCCGCCAGCAGCGCGATCAGCGCCGCCGCCTGCGGCGCCGGCAGCCACAGCGGCGCGCGCCCGGCCAACGCCCACAGGCGGCGCGCGACCAGGAACACCGCCCCGGCCACCAGGCCGATGTGCATGCCGGAGATCGCGATCAGGTGGGTGGTGCCGGTGCGGCGCAGCGCCTCCCATTGGGCGGAATCGATGCCGCTGCGGTCGCCGTTGGCGAAGGCCGTGATCATGCCGGCATAGCGGTTGTCCGGCAGCCGCTCGGCGATGTCGCGGCTGACGCGGGCCCGCAGCCGCGCCAACGGATAAGCCGTCGCGTCCTGCTCGACCCGCTCCGGTGGGGGATGGGCGCGCACATAACCGAACGCCCGCAGCCGCTGTTGAAACAGGTGTGCTTCGTAGTCGAAGCCGCCGGGATTGCGGAAGCCGTGCGGACGCTTGAGCCGCGCCGTGAGCCGCAGTCGCTGGCCGGCCTGCGGCCGGAACCCGGGATCGTAAGTGCTGAGCTGCACGCGGTGCGGAACGGTCACCGGCGCGTCATCGTCGCGGGCCGCGATCACGTCCAGGACGAAGCGCGTGCCGCGCTCCCGGGTCACCGGCAGGTCGGCGACATGGCCGTCCAGGCGCAGATCGCGCCCTTCGAGCTCGGCCGGCAGCTGCTCGTCCAGCACCCAGCCGGCGCGCAGGCTGACCCACAAGGCGCCGGCGACCAGGAACACCACCGGCAAGGCGACGCGCCGATACCGCGCGAGCGCCAGCGCGGGGAGCAACAACCATCCCCAATGCAGATCGGGCAGCGTGTCGAGCTGCTGCACCCAGAGTATGCCGGCGAGAAACGCCAGAGCGGAAACGCGCACGGTGCCTCCTTGCACCCTCCCGGCACCGCGACGCGTACGCACCGGCGGCGCGGGCACGGTGTAGTCGCGGTGTGCGCGCCACTATACACTATTGGCGATATGGCCAGAAAATTCATCAAACGCCTGCTGCCTGACTTTCATTTCGTCCGGACGCACAGGAACCTGCAGTTCTTCGGCAAACGCTTGCACGATCCCAATCTTTGGCATCTGAACCGCCGCTCGGCCTCCGGCGCGATGGCCATCGGCCTGTTCTGGGCGTTCATCCCGATGCCGTTCCAGATGGTGCCGGCCGCGGCGTGCGCGATCTGGCTGCGCGTCAACCTGCCGATCTCGGTGGTGCTGGTGTGGATCACCAATCCCTTCACCATGCCGCCGATCTTCTTTTTCAACTACAAGCTCGGCAGCTGGATTCTCGACCATCCGTTGAAGAAGCTGAACATCGAGGTGTCCGACGTCACGTTCGAGCTGTCGCTGCGATGGGTCATGAACGAGATGGGCGCGATCTGGCAGCCGCTGCTGCTCGGCTCGTTGATCGTCGCGGTACTGAGCGCGCTGCTCGGGTACTGGGGCATGCGCTGGTTCTGGCGCACCCAGGTGGTACGCGAATGGGAACGCCGCAAGAAGGCGCGCCTGCTGCGCCGCGCGCTGCACAAGCATCCGCCCGATCACCGACCCCGCGACAATTCCTTGTAGGCGGGGCTTCCAGCCCCGCCGCTCCGTTGCCAGGCCGTGCAAAGCGGGGCTGGAAGCCCCGCCTACAATATACTAGCCCGGCTGCAACACGCCGTCCTCGAGCCGCAGGATGCGATCCATGCGCGCGGCCAGCGCCGGGTCGTGCGTGGCGATGACGAAGCTCGTGCCCTGCGCGCGCTGCAGCTCCAGCATCTGGCCGTAGACGCCTTCCGCGGTCTTGCGGTCGAGATTGCCGGTCGGCTCGTCGGCCAGCACGCACAGCGGCTCGGTCACGAGCGCGCGCGCCACCGCCACGCGCTGGCGCTCGCCGCCCGACAGCTCGCCGGGCTTGTGCGCCAGGCGGTGGTCGAGCCCGACTTTGGCGAGCATGGTGCGCGCCCGGTCGAAGGCCTCGCGCGTTCGGCTTCGACGCACGATCAGCGGCATCGCGACGTTCTCGAGCGCGGTGAATTCCGGCAGCAGGTGGTGAAACTGGTAGACGAAGCCGAGACTGCGGTTGCGCAAGTCGCCGCGCGCCGCGTCGCTCAGCGTGCTGAAGTCCTGACCGCCGAGCTCGACGCTGCCGGCGCTCGGCAGGTCGAGACCGCCGAGCAGGTGCAGCAGCGTGCTCTTGCCGGCGCCGCTCGCCCCCACCACCGCCACGGTCTCGCCGCGCGCCACGGACAGATCGACGCCGCGCAGCACCGGCACCGACAATTCACCCTGCTCGAAGGTCTTGGCAAGACCGCGGCAGGCCAGGACGGTTTCGGTCTTCATTCGTAGCGCAGCGCCTCGGCCGGCTGGGTGAGCGCCGCGCGCCGCGCGGGATAGAGTGTCGCCAGGAAACACATCAGCAGCGAGGCGCCGCTGATCACCGTGACGTCCGACCACAGCAGCCGCGACGGCAGCTCGCTGATGTAGTAGACGTCGGCCGACAGGAACTGGGTCTTGAACAGGCGCTCCAGGAACGGCACGATGGTCTCGAGATTGGTCGCGAGGCCGATGCCGCCGAGCGCGCCCAGCAGCGTGCCGAAGATGCCGATGATCGAGCCCTGCACCATGAAGATCCCCATGATGCTGCCCGGGCGCGCGCCGAGCGTGCGCAGGATGGCGATCTCGGCGCGCTTGTCGGTCACCACCATCACCAGCGTCGACACGATGTTGAAGGCCGCAACCGTCACGATCAGGAGCATGATCACGAACATCACGGTCTTCTCCATTTTCAGCGCGCGGAAGAAGTTGCTGTGCTCCTGCGTCCAGTCGCGCACCCGGAATTCATCGTTCATCGCCTCGCGCAGCTCCCAGCCGACGCGCGGCGCGCGGTAGACGTCGGCGAGCTTGACGCGCAGCCCGGAGACACGTTCCGGCATCTGGTAGAGGCGCTGCGCGTCGTCCAGATGAATCAGCGCCAGCCCGCTGTCGAATTCGTGCATGCCGATATTGAAGATGCCGACCACGTTGAAGCGCTTGAGGCGCGGCAGCAGGCCGGCCGGCGTGATCTGGCCCTCGGGCGTCACCAGCGTCACCGCGTCGCCGACCTCCACGCCCAGCCGCCAGGCGAGCTCGCGCCCGAGGATGATGCCGAAGCCGCCGGGTTTGAGGTCGCCGAACGCGCCGCTCTCCATCTTGCGGTCGATCTCGGCAACGCGCGGCTCGGTCTCCGGCAGGATGCCGCGCACGACGATGCCGGAAGCGATCTTGCCGCGCGTCAGCATGCCCTGCCCCTGAATGTAAGGCGCGGTCGCGAGCACGTCCGGGTGCCGCTCGACGGTACCGGCCGCCGCACGCCAGTCGGCAAGCTGCCCACCCGGACCGGACACGGTCAGGTGCGACACCACGCCGAGGATGCGCACGCGCAGCTCCTCGCCGAAGCCGTTCATCACCGACAGCACCGTGATCAGCACCGTGACGCCGAGCGCGATGCCGACGATCGAGATCAGCGAAATGAAGGAGATGAAATGGTTGCGGCGCTTGGCGCGCGTGTAGCGCAGGCCGACGTAGAGCTCATAGGGGCGGATCATGGGGCGCCATTTAACCACACCGGCGGCGGCGGGAGAACCGGCGAGCGCCGCGGCGATGCCTCAGCGCCCGGCCGCGGCCGCGGCGATCGGAGTGAGCTGCGCAACCCCGTCGCGGTTGACCAGCACCGTGCCGTGCGGCGCCGACAGCTCCTGCAGGTGCGCCACGACCCGGTCGGCCCGGTCGCGCGGCAGGACTTGCGGCTGGAAGTTGACCTCGAAATTGTGCACGTTGATGGGGACCAGCGTCAGCTCGTGGAAGCGGTGATCGACGAAACGCAGTTGCGCCACGACGCTGTCGCGCGAGCGCGGGCTGTAGGAGCCGAAGGCGAAATTGCCGAGGCTGTAGAGGATCACGCCGTCCTTGTAGCGCTCCACGCCTTGCAGGATATGCGGGTGGTGGCCGATGACCGCCTGGGCGCCGGCGTCGATCGCCGCGCGACCGAGTCGCGGCTGGTATTCACGCAGGGTCGTCTTGCCCTCCTGGCCCCAGTGGAATGACACGATCACGATGTCGGCCTGCGCGCGCGCCGCCGCGACGTCGGCGCGCACCTGTTGCTCGTGGCCGTAGGCGGTGCCGGGCCGTTCGCGCCCGGCGAAGAAGCTTTCGGGCAGGGTCAGCGAATACGCCAGCACCGCGACCCGGGTTCCGTCGATCGTCAGCACGGCCGGACGCCGCGCCGCCGCCAGGTTCATGCCGGCGCCGGCATGGGCGATACCGGCCGCGTCGAGCGCCGCCATGGTGTCGGCCAGGCCGTCGACGCCGTAGTCGAGCGTGTGATTGTTGGCGAGCGAGACCACGTTGAAGCCGGCGCGCTTCAGGGCCGGCGCGACCGCATCCGGCGGCGAGCGGAAGCTGTACTGCTTGCCGGGATCGGCGCTGCCGCGCCCGGTCAGGGGGCCTTCGAGATTGCCCAGCACGATCTGCGAATCCCGGAACAGTTCGCGCATGTGAACGAACGGATAGTCGTAGCCGTGTTCGACCATCAGCGCCCGCGCCGAGCCGTCGAGCATGATGTCGCCGACCGCGCTCAGCAGCAGCTCGCGCGCCGGCGCCGGCGTCTCCCGGACGACCTCGGCCGGCGCTTCCGCCTGGGCCGGCGTGGGCGGCCCGGCCGGACGCGGCGCGCTCACGCAGGCCGCGAGCAGGATGGGCAGGACGCCGAGCAGCCACGGCGCCCGGTTCGAGGTCAGAGTCGGAATCATAAGTTGCGGGTCGTCCCTTCAGGCCTCGCGTTTGCGGTCGCGCGCCAGTCGCTGGAGCGCGGCCTTGAGATCCGGGTCGCCGATATGCGTCGCGGTGGTCTCGAGCAGCACCCGTGACCGCTCCGACGGCAAGCGCGCCCGCGCGCGGCGCGCGGCCCGGCCGGGCCGCTCGACCGGCGCCACGCCGATGCTGAGCCGTTCCACGCCGCGCAGCGCGGGCGAGGCGCGCAGCTGCGCCAGCAGGCTCGACTGCTGATGACGCAGCCGGCTCGCCCACACCGCGCCGTCGGCGCGCAGGGTCAGGACGCCGGCGTGAAAGCGGATCGGCCGCACATGCGCCGCCAGCGCCTCGCCCGCCGCTGCATCCCAGGCCGCGCACACCGCGGGCAGCTCGGCGAGATCACGCGGCATGCCGAGACGCGCCAGGGCCTCGGCGGAGAAGTAACTGCCTAACGGGCGGCTGCGGCTCATGGGCGGGACATCGGCGCAAGGCACTATCAATAGACCTGTAGACACGATATTCCGGGAACCGGCAAAAAGCAAAGCCTCCGGTCGGACGCCGGCGCCGGGTCGGCGCTATACTGCGCGCCATGAGCGCCGAAGCCGATCCGCGAAGCGTGGCCGACCGCTTGCGCGCCGTGCGCGCCCACATCGCCGAGGCCGCCACGGCCGCCGGGCGCGCACCGGCCGACGTGCGGCTGATCGCCGTCTCCAAGACCCATCCGGTCGCGCTGATCGAGGCCGCGGCCGCCGCCGGCCAGCGCGCCTTCGGCGAGAACACCGTGCAGGAGGCGCTGGCCAAGATCCCCGCCTTCGCCGGGCGCGGCCTGGAATGGCATTTCATCGGCCATCTGCAGTCCAACAAGGCGCGGTTCCTGCCGGGCAATTTCCACTGGTGGCATTCGCTCGACGCGCTATCGTTGGCACGGCGCGTGGCGCGGCTCGCGCACGCGCAGGCCGCCACCCTCGACGCGCTGATCGAAGTCAACGTGAGCGGGGACCCGCGCAAGCACGGCATCGCCCCCGACGCCCTGCCGGCGCTGCTGGAGGAATTGCTGCGCGAACCCCTGCCCGGCCTGCGCCTGCGCGGCCTGATGACCGTCGGCCCGCACCCGGCCGGCGAGGCCGAACGGCGCGCGGCCTTCGCGCGGCTGCGCGGCTTGCGCGACGACGCGCGGGCGCGCTTCGGCCTGGCGGACTTCGACGAGCTGTCGATGGGCATGAGCGGCGACTATGTCGAGGCGATACGCGAGGGCGCGACGCTGGTGCGGATCGGTTCGGCGATCTTCGGGGAGCGGGATTATTCGGGATGACCGGTTCGGCGCCGCGGCAGCGCGTGCGGCTCAGCCCTTGGGCCCCACGGTGGCGCGCGCCACCAGATAGGCGCCCGTCACGATCAACGCCCCGCCGAACCACTCGCGCGCCGTGACGATCTCCTCGGTCAACAGCTGCTGCGACGCCGCCCCCGCCACCAGCTCGACCAGCGCCAGCACCGCCGAGCGGTGCACCGGCATATGCGTCACGCCGTACTGCACCAGCACCGTCATGACCAGGATGCCGAACAGCCCGAGCGCGACCGCGCCGAGAAAGATGTCGCCGCCGGCGCGCGGCGCCGGCAGGCCCCAGACGCCGATCAGCACCGCGGCCAGCACCGTCACGCCGAACCACACCGCCAGGGATTTGGCCGACACCGAGACGTTCTGCGCCTTGCGCACGATCACGTTCGACAGCGCGAACGCGAAGCCCGCGGACAGCGCATACCAGTCGGCGCCCGAGCGCGGCCAGGGCGCGCCGAGCGCCGGGTTCCACAGCATCACCAGCGCGCCGCTCATGGCGATCGCCAGGCTCGCGAACGCCAGGCGCGAGATGCGCTCGTGGAGAACCAGCCGCGCCATCAGCACCGCCCACAGCGGCGACAGGTAGAACAGCAGCAGCACGCGCAGGATGTTGCCGTTGAGCACCGCCTCGACGAAGGCGATATTGGTCCAGCCGGCGGCGGCCATCAGCAGCAGCATGAGCCGCGGGCTCGCGCGCCACTCGGCGACGCCGCGCCAGGTGCGCGGCAGGCTGAAGGCGAGCGCGCTGGCGTAGATCACCAGCGTCAGCCACAGGCCGGCCAAACCGCCCTGGTCCAGCAGCCGCATCGGATACCAGACCACGCCCCACATCGAGGCGCCGGCCAGCACGCAGGCCACCGGCAGCCAGCGCGTTGTCGGATTGGCCGTCATTCCGGGCTTACCGTATAATGCGCGTTTTTGTGCAAACAGATCTCACCTTATGAACGCCCGGCTGGACCGGCTTCAACCCTACCCGTTTCAGAAGCTCGCGGCGCTGCTGGCCGGCGCGACGCCACCGGCGGACCGCAGCCCGATACGGCTGTCGGTGGGCGAGCCTCAGCATGCCGTACCGCCGGCGGTTTTGGAAGCCATGGCGGCCAGCCTCGCCGCGCTGTCGCACTATCCGCTGACGCGCGCCTCCTCGGCGCTGCGCGAGAGCGTCGCCGCCTGGGCGACGCGGCGCTTCCATCTGGAGGCCGGCGCGCTCGATCCGGAGCGGCATGTGCTGCCGGTCGCCGGTACGCGCGAGGCGCTGTTCTCCATCGCCCAGGCGGTGGTCGATCACGCCCGCGACGCCGCGCCGGTGGTGATCATGCCGAACCCGTTCTACCAGATCTACGAAGGCGCGGCGCTGCTCGCCGGCGCCGAGCCGTATTTCATCAACACCGTGGCCGACGACGGCTACCGCATGGACTTCGGCGCGGTGCCCGACGAGATCTGGGAGCGCACCCAGCTCGTCTATGTGTGCTCGCCCGGCAACCCGAGCGGTGCGGTGTTGAGCGCCGAGGATTATGCCGAGCTGATCGCGCTCGCCCACCGCTGGGATTTCGTGATCGCCTCGGACGAGTGCTATTCCGAGATCTATTTCGACGACGCCGCGCCGCCGCTCGGGGTGCTGCAGGTCTGTCAGCAAATGGGCATCGCCGGCTTTCGCCATTGCCTGGCCTTCCACAGCCTGTCGAAGCGCTCGAACCTGCCGGGGCTGCGCTCGGGTTTCGTCGCCGGCGACGCCGGCATCCTCGACCGGTACTTCCACTACCGCACCTACCAGGGTTGCGCGCTGCCGCCACCGACCCAGGCGGCCAGTGTCGTCGCCTGGGACGACGAGACGCATGTCGCGGCCAACCGCACGCTCTACCGCGAGAAGTTCGACGCCGTCCTGGACCTGCTCGCGCCGGTCCTGGACGTGGCACGGCCGGCGGCCGGTTTTTATCTCTGGCCGCGCACGCCGGTCGACGACGAGGCATTCACGCGCGAGCTGTACCGGCGCGAGAACGTGCTGGTGCTGCCCGGCGGCTATCTGTCGCGCAGCGCCCACGGCGTCAATCCCGGCCGCGGCCGCGTGCGCCTGGCCCTGGTCGCGCCGCTGACCGAATGCATCGAGGCCGCCCAACGCGTCCGGAATTATGTAGAATCGCTATGATTGTCACCCAACGCAAAGGTGCAAAGAGAACACTTACCACTGTAGGCGGGGCTTCCAGCCCCGCCGGCCGCGGGATCGACTCCAGCCGACGGCCCGTGTTCCACCGGGCGCCGTCCGGCGGGGCTGGAAGCCCCGCCTACAAAAGAACATTTCATTGCGTTGAGCAGTCCAAATAGAGGAACGCGACATGAGCGACATTCAGGCGATCATCACCGAGGCCTTCGAGCGGCGCGCGAGCATTACGCCGCGCAGCGTCGAGACCCACGTCAAGGACGCGGTGCACGAGGCCGTCAATCTGCTCGACGCCGGCAAGGCGCGCGTCGCCGAGAAGCACGGCGGCAAGTGGGTGGTGAACGAGTGGCTCAAAAAGGCGGTGCTGCTGTACTTCCGCATCGAGGACAACAGCTTCATCAAGGGCGGCTACACCAATTACTGGGACAAAGTGCCGTCGAAGTTCGCCGATTACAACAGCAAGAACTTCCGCGACGGCGGCTTCCGCGTGGTGCCGCCGGCGGCGGTGCGCAAGGGCGCCTACATCGCGCCGAGCGCGGTGCTCATGCCGAGCTATGTGAATATCGGCGGCTACGTCGACGAAGGCACGATGGTCGACACCTGGGCGACGGTCGGCTCGTGCGCCCAGATCGGCAGGCACGTGCACCTGTCGGGCGGGGTCGGCATCGGCGGCGTGCTCGAACCGGTGCAGGCCGCACCGACCATCATCGAGGACAACTGCTTCATCGGCGCACGCTCCGAGATCGTCGAGGGCGTGATCGTCGAGGCCGGCTCGGTGATCTCGATGGGCGTGTACATCGGCCAGAGCACCAAGATCTACGACCGCGAGACCGGCGAGGTCAGCTACGGCCGCGTCCCGGCCGGCTCGGTGGTGGTGTCCGGCAACCTGCCGTCCCAGGACGGCAAATATTCATTGTACTGCGCGGTGATCGTCAAGAAGGTCGACGAGAAGACCCGCTCCAAGGTCGGCATCAATGAGCTACTGCGGGACATCTGAGCACCGACCCCCGGCCCGGCCGGCGCGACCCGGATCGTGCGAGGCGCGCGCGTGACTGACCGTACGCTCGAACTCGCGATGGAGCTCATCCGCCGGCCGTCGCTGACGCCGAACGACGCCGGCTGCCAGGAGCTGATGATCGAGCGCCTCGAGCGCGTCGGCTTCACGGTCGAGCGGCTGCGCTTCGGCGCGGTCGACAACTTCTGGGCGCGGCGCGGATCGGCGAAACCACTGGTGGTGCTGGCCGGCCACACCGACGTCGTGCCGACCGGCCCCCGGGAGAAATGGACCAGCGATCCGTTCACGCCGACCGTGCGCGACGGCCTGCTCTACGGCCGCGGCGCCGCCGACATGAAGGGCTCGCTCGCCGCCTTCGTCACCGCCGTCGAGGACTTCGTCGCCGCACACCCCGATCATGCCGGCTCGATCGCCCTGCTCGTCACCTCCGACGAGGAGGGTCCGTCGGTCGACGGCACCGTGAAGGTGGTCGAGTGGCTGGCGGCCCAGGGCGAGAAGATCGACTACTGTCTGATCGGCGAACCCTCGGGGGTCACGCGTGTCGGCGATACGGTCAAGAACGGCCGGCGCGGCTCGCTCAACGGCCGCCTCACGGTGCACGGCGTCCAGGGGCATATCGCCTACCCGCACCTGGCCGACAATCCCGTGCACCGCTGCGCCCCGGCGCTGGCCGAGCTGTGCGCCATCGTCTGGGACCGGGGAAACGAACACTTTCCGCCGACCAGCTTCCAGGTCTCCAACATCCACGCCGGGACCGGCGCGCCAAACGTGATTCCCGGCGAGCTCAGCATCGATTTCAACTTCCGCTACTCGACCGCCTCCACCGACGACGGCCTCAAGGCGCGGGTCGAGGAGGTGCTGAAACGCCACGGCCTGCGCTACACCCTGACCTGGGCCCTGTCCGGCAAGCCCTTCCTGACGCCCGCCGGCCGCCTGGTGGACGCGGTGCGCGCGGCAATTCACGCGGAACTGGGGCTCAAGACCGAGCTGTCGACCAGCGGCGGCACCTCGGACGGCCGCTTCATCGCCCCGACCGGCGCCGAGGTGGTCGAGCTCGGACCCCTGAACGCCAGCATCCACAAGATCGACGAATGCGTGGGGCTAGCCGACCTCGCCGGCCTGTCGCGCACCTACCGGCGCGTCCTGGAGCGCCTCCTCGGCTGACCGCCCGGCAGGTTTTTGCAGAAAATTTAATAATTTAACTCTGGTTTCGCTTGCGGTGCCCGACCCGGATGTACTATTTTTCCTGTATGCAGCGCGCTGAGCCACACAACTAAACAGGCCGGGGACCGGGGGTCATGGCCAAAGGGGGGTTCCTCAAACGGGACGCGCTCGTCGCCCTGGTCCTGGCGTTGGTGTTCATCGTGGCGGTGATCGCCGACCTGCGCCTGCTGAGCAACCTCGAGGCCATCGCCTACGACGCCGGCGTCGGGATGACCGGCCGCAAGCCGGGCGCCTCCGAGCAGATCGCGCTCATCACCATCGACGACGACAGCATCCGCGAGCTCGGCCGCCTGCCGTGGCCGCGCAACGTGCTCGGCGACATGATCCTCAAGCTCTCCCAGGCGCGCGCGCGGCTGATCGCGCTGCAGATCCTGCTGAGCGAACCCCAGACCGATCCCGGCCTCGTGCAGCTGCGCGAGATCGAGCAGTTCGTCACCGACAACGCCGGCCTGCGCCGGCGCGCCCCGCGCGAAGCCGCCGAGCTGCGCAACCGGCTGGCGCGCGCGACGCGCGAGCTCGATGTCGACGCGCAGCTCGCCGCCGCCTTGCCGCGCGCGCGCAACGTGCTGATGCCGATGTTCTTCCAGGAAGGCCGCCCGCTCGGCCGCGCCGACCAGCCGCTGCCGGATTTCGTCCAGCGCAACCGCCTGACACGGGTCGTGATCCCACCGAACAGCGGCGCCCGCGCCCCGACCGCGGTCGACGCCACCGTGCCGCTCGAGATCTTCGGTCGCCACATCGCCGGCGTCGGTCATCTCAACGTCCTGCCCGACAGCGACGGCGCGGTGCGCACCGATGCCCTGGTGATGCAGTACTACGACGAGTACTACCCGTCGCTGGCGCTGATGATCGCGGCGCGCTCGCTCAACCTCGACGCCCGGGACATCAGCGTGACGCTCGGCGAGCACGTGACGCTCGGCAAACTCACGCTCGAGACCGACGACCGTGCGCGTTTGTACTCGGGTTTCTATCCGCGCAGCGAGCGCCGTGAACCGCCGTTCGCGCGGTACTCCTTCCACGAGGTGCTGAGCGGCAAGATCGATGCGCGCACCTTCCGCGACAAGATCGTCCTGATCGGCGCCACTGCCCAGGGCGTCGGCCATCGTCTGGTGACGCCGGTGGACCGCGCGATGCCGGAGCTCGAGCTGACCGCCAACAGCGTGGCCAGCATCCTCAACGAGGATTTCTACCGCCGGCCGGAGTGGGCGCTGTGGGCGGAAATGGGCATCTGGCTCACGATCGTCCTGTATCTCATGTTCATGCTGCCGCGCGTCGCCGCCGGGCCGGGCGGGTTCGTGTCCTTCGTGCTGTTCGCCGGCCTGCTGACCGGCGCGCACTATCTGCTGGTCACCCAGCAGTTGTGGCTGCAGACCGTGGCGCCGGCGCTGCTGCTGCTCACCGGCCACCTGGTGCTGGTCACCAAGCGCTTCTTCGTCACCGAGCGGCTCAAAGTGCAGGTCGAAGCCGATTCCGCCCAGACCAACCGCATCCTGGGCCTGAGCTACCAGGGCCAGGGCCAGCTCGACTCGGCGATGGACAAGTTCCGCTCGCTGCCGGTCGACGATTCGGTGCTCGATCTGATCTACAACCTGGCGCTGGATTTCGAGCGCAAGCGCCAGTTCAACAAGGCCGCGGCCGCCTACGACTACATCCTCGAGCACCGCGACAAGTTCCGCGACGCCGCGGAGCGCCGCGAGCGCGCCCGTCAGGCCGAGAACAGCTTAATCATCGGCGGCGGTCGCGCCGGACCGGGCGGCACGCTGATCCTCGACGGCGCCGACCAGAAGCCGACGCTCGGCCGCTATGAGCTCGACCGCGAGCTCGGCAAGGGCGCGATGGGCGCGGTCTACCTGGGGCGCGACCCGAAGATCAATCGGGTGGTCGCGATCAAGACCATGGCGCTGTCCGAGGAGTTCGCCGGAAGCGACCTGGCCGACGTCAAGGCGCGCTTCTTCCGCGAGGCCGAGACCGCCGGCCGCCTCAACCACCCCTATATCGTCACCATCTACGACGCCGGCGAGGAGCACGACCTCGCCTACATCGCCATGGAATACCTGGAGGGCAAGGACCTGACCGAATTCATCCGGCCCGACCGGCTGCTGCCGGTGCACGAGGCGGTCGACATCGTCTGCAAGGTCGCCGAGGCCCTGGACTATGCCCACCAGAACGACGTGGTGCACCGCGACATCAAACCGGCCAATATCATGTATGATCAGGCCAAGCAGTCGGTCAAGGTGACGGACTTCGGCATCGCCCGCATCACCGCCTCGAGCCGCACCAAGACCGGCGTGATCCTCGGCACGCCGTCCTACATGTCGCCGGAGCAACTCGCCGGCAAGCATCTCGACGGGCGCACCGATCTGTTCTCGCTGGGGGTCACCTTGTTCGAGCTGCTCACCGGCGGGCAGCCGTTCAATGGGGATTCGATGGCGACGTTGATGTACCAGATCGCGAATGAGCGTCACCCGGACGTCACCCGACTCCGCGAGGGTCTCCCATCCTGCTTCAAGACCGTGCTCGACAAAATGCTCAACAAAAATCCCGATAAACGCTATCAGAGCGGCATCGAGCTGCGCGACGCGCTGCTCCGCTGCCAGCGCGCCACCGTGCCACGCAAGGCGGGGGCGTCATGAGCGGGCTCGCCATGAGCGGCCTCACCCATCCCGGGCAGGTGCGCGACCGGAACGAGGACGCCTTCCTGCTCGAGCCCGCCAACGGCATCGCCGTGCTCGCCGACGGCATGGGCGGCCACCAGGCCGGCGAGGTGGCGAGCGCCATGGCGGTCGATCTCATCACCCGCCACCTGCGCGAGGCGGCGGATGCGCGCGCCCCGGGCAAGCCCCGCCCCGCGACCGCCCTGGGCGACGCGGCGATCGACGCGATCCGCAGTGCCAACCAGGCGATCTTCGACGCCGCGCGCAGCAAACCCGAATACGCCGGCATGGGCACGACCGTGGTGGTCGCGTTGTTCGACGCCAACAAACTGTGGGTGGCGCATGTCGGCGACTCGCGGCTGTATCGCTTCCGCGGCGGCCGGCTCAGCCAGATCACCGTCGATCACTCCATGGTCCAGGAACTGCTCAACCGCGGGCTGATCAGCGAGGAGGAGGCGCGCACCTCGGCCAACAAGAACCTGGTGACGCGCGCGCTCGGCGTCGATACGCAGGTCGAGCCGGACGTCCAGGAGCAGACATTTCTCAAGGGCGACGTCTACCTCCTGTGCTCCGACGGGCTCACCGACGTCCTGCCGGACGCGGACATCGAGCGCATCCTGCAGCAGCATCGCGACGCGCTCGACACCGCAGTCCAGCAACTGGTCGACGAGGCCAACGCGCGCGGCGGCCCGGACAACGTTTCCGTCGTGCTGGTGCGCACCGACAAGCGCTTCGCGCGCGACAAACAGCCGTCGGCGGACGCCACGGCTTGACAAACCGGTATCGACTTTATTCAATGCCCAATCAAAATGCCGCACGCTTAAGCGAGATGCAACCATGGCGAAAATAACGATCAAATTTGACGACGTGGTGATCGACCAGCTGGTCATCAAACCGGGGGACATGTCCATCGGCCGGCGCCCCGGCAGCGACATCTTGCTCGACAACCTCGCGGTCAGCGGCAACCACGCCACGATCTTCACGGTCGGCGAGGATTCCTTCATCCAGGATCTCAACAGCACCAACGGGACCTTCGTCAACAACGTCAAGATCACCAAGCACCATCTCAAGGACGGCGACACCGTCGTGATCGGCAAGCACGCGCTGGTCTACAACAACGAGAACGCCGCGCGCGCGCCGGCCGACAATCTCGCCAAGACCATGATCATCACGCCGCCGCGCAAGGCCGACGACGCAGTGACCGATCCGCGCCCGGCGGCCGGCGCCGAGCCGCGCCGCGGCTCCATTTTCGTGCTGAGCGGCGCGAACAGCGGCAAGCGCATCGAGATCACCAAGGCGGTCACCAACCTCGGCCACGGCGGCAAAGTCGCCGGCGTGATCAACCGCAACGCCAGCGGCGGCTACATCCTGGTGCCCGGCGGCCAGGGCGAGTTGCTCAAGCTCAACGGCAACCCGGTGCCGGGCCGCGGCGAGACGCTCAAGAACGGCGACGTCATCGAGATCGCCGGATCGCGCATGCAGTTCTATCTCAAATAGACCTTAGGAAAACCTCACGCAGAGGCGCATGTAGGGTGGGGCCCTGCCCCACCAGCGGCATGCAGGCCTGGTCGACACAATGGTGGGGCAGGGCCCCACCCTACCCTTGTCTAGCGATAAAGAACTTCCAAGGCCTCGTCGAGGCGCCGCACCGGGAAGACTTCGATGTCCGGCTCGGCCTTCTTGGGCTTGTTGGCGGCCGGGATCAGCGCGCGCCGGAAGCCGAGCTTGGCGGCCTCGCGGATACGCTCCTGGCCGCGCGCCACCGGCCGCACCTCGCCGGCGAGACCCACCTCGCCGAACACCACCAGGTCCTTGCCGAGCGGCCGGTTGCGCATGCTCGACACCGCGGCCGCCAGAATCGCCAGATCGGCGGCCGGCTCCATGACGCGCACGCCGCCGACCACGTTGACGAACACGTCCTGATCGAACATGGCGATGCCGGCATGCCGGTGCAGCACCGCCAGCAGCATGGCGAGCCGCGTCTGGTCGAGCCCGACGCACACGCGGCGCGGGTTCGGCGCGTGGCTCTCGTCGACCAGCGCCTGCACCTCCACCAGCAGCGGGCGCGTGCCCTCCTGCGTGGCGAGCACCACGCTGCCGGCGACCGCGTCGCCCTGGCGGCTGATGAACATCGCGGAAGGGTTGCCGACCTCCTTGAGGCCGGCCTCGGTCATGACGAACACGCCGATCTCGTTCATCGCGCCGAAGCGGTTCTTGATGGCGCGCACGATGCGGAACTGGCTGCCGGTGTCGCCCTCGAAGTACAGCACGGTGTCGACCATGTGCTCCAGCACGCGCGGGCCGGCGAGCGCGCCCTCCTTGGTCACGTGCCCGACCAGGAACAGCCCGACGCCGGCGTGCTTGGCGTAACGCGTCAGCAGCGCGGCCGACTCGCGCACCTGCGCGACGCTGCCGGGCGCCGACTGCAGGCCGTCGGTGAACACGGTCTGGATCGAGTCGACCACCATCACCGCCGGCCGTTCCTGCCGGGCGATCGCGATGATCTGCTCGACGCGGTTTTCGGCCAGCAACCGCAGGCGCTCGCCGTGCACGCCGAGCCGGCGCGCGCGCAGCGCGACCTGCTGGGCGGATTCCTCGCCGGTGACGTACAGCACCGGCGCGTCCGCGCCCATCGCGGCCAGCGCCTGCAGGAGCAGCGTCGACTTGCCGATGCCCGGATCGCCGCCGATCAGCGCCACCGAGCCGATCACCATGCCCTCGCCGCCCAGCACCCGGTCGAGCTCGGTGAGGCCGGTGGCGAGGCGGATGACCTGTTCGGGCGGGATGGCGTCGAGCGACTGCACCACCGGCGTCGCCGGCCCGATGTCGCGGCCGCCGCGCCCGGCGGCGAGCGGCGTGACCACTGCGGTCTCGGTCAGCGTGTTCCACGCGCCGCAGCCCGGGCACTGCCCGATCCACTTGGGGCTCTGCGCGCCGCATTCGTTGCAACTGTAGATGGACTTGGGTTTGGCCATGGCGGGTAATTTATCAGAAAACCCGACGCTTAAGGCGCACCGACCTCGACCCGCGGCACGCGCGCAGTGACGCGGCACAGCAGCTCATAGGATATCGTCCCGGCCGCGGCGGCGATCTCGTCGACCGGCAGTTCCTCGCCCCACAGCACCACGCGGTCGCCGACGCGCGGGTCGCGGACCCCGCGCAGGTCCACCGTGATCATGTCCATCGACACCCGGCCGATCAAGCCGGCGCGCCGCCCGTTGACCAGCACCGGCGTGCCGGCCGGCGCATGGCGCGGATAGCCGTCGCCGTAACCGGCGGCCGCCACGCCGACCGGCATGTCCTCCGGACAGGCCCAGTCGCCGCCGTAGCCGATCAGCTCACCCTTGCGGCGTTGATTCACCGCGATCAACTCGGTTTCGAGCGTCATGACCGGCTTCAAGCCCAGCTCGCGCGCCGGCTGGCCGATCAACGGCGCGCCGCCGTAGAGCATGATCCCGGGCCGCACCCAGTCGAAATGGCTGGCCGGCCAGGCGACGATGCCGGCGGAGTTCGCGAGGCTGCGCTCACCGACGACCTCGCCGCCCAGCTCCGCGGCCAGCTGGAGAAACCGGTCGATCTGCATCGGGGTGGCCGCGTCGAAGCGGTTATCGGCGTTGGCCAGGTGCGACAGGAGCCGCAGCCTGCCGAGGCCGGGGAGCTTGTTGAGCCGTTGCGCCGCGTCGACGGCCGCTTCCGGCACGAAACCCAGGCGATGCATGCCGGTGTCGACCTTGAGCCATACGTCCAGACCGGCGAGCCCGGGGGTGTTCTCCATATCCCACAACTGACTCTTATGATGCACCGCCGGCGACAGCTGTGCCTTGACGATGGCGGGCAGTTCCTCGGCGTCGAAGAAGCCCTCGAGCAGGCAGATCGGCTGCCGCACGCCGGCGGCACGCAGCGCGGTGCCCTCCTCGACGCTCGCGACCCCGAAGGCGTCGGCCGCGCCCAGAATCCCGGCGGCCCAGGCCAGGCCGTGGCCGTAGGCATCGGCCTTGACGACCGCCATCACCCGCGCGTCGGGCGCGAAATCGCGCACCCGGGAGAGGTTGTCGCGCAGCGCATCGGCCGACAGCAGGGCACGGATCGGTCTAGCCATGGCGCGGTCGATACAAATCGCCTTGCGTGCGATGACGGGAGGAGAAACAGCTTAGCCACGGGGGGCACGGGGAGCACGGGGAAATGCGGGGCCGGTCGTCGGCGAGCCCACGATGCGCGGCGATATCCAAATTGATTATCCCCGTGTCCCCCGTGCCCCCCGTGGCTAACACACGATACCTCAAGCGCTAATATCCTTCTTCGTAGCCGGGGCTGATGTAGTTCTCGAAGCGGGTGTACTCGCCGAGGAAGGTCAACCGCACCTTGCCGACCGGGCCGTTACGCTGCTTGCCGATGATGATCTCGGCCGTGCCCTTGTCCTGGCTGTCCTCGTTGTAGACCTCGTCGCGATAGATGAAGAAGATCACGTCCGCGTCCTGCTCGATGGCGCCGGATTCGCGCAGGTCGGACATCACCGGGCGCTTGTTGGGGCGCTGCTCCAGGCTGCGATTGAGCTGCGACATGGCGATCAGCGGCACGTTGAGCTCCTTGGCCAGGCCCTTGAGCGAGCGCGTGATGCCGGAGATCTCGGTGGCGCGGTTCTCGTTCGATTCCGGCGACTGCATGAGCTGCAGGTAGTCGACCACGATCATGCCGAGCCCGTGCTCGCGCTTCAGGCGCCGCGAGCGCGAGCGCAGCTCGAGCGGCGTCAGGGCCGGCGTGTCGTCGATGAAGATCGGCGCGTCGGCCAGCAGACCGATCGCCGAGGTCAGTCGCGGCCAGTCGTCGTCGTCGAGCTTGCCGGTTCGCACCTTGTGGGCGTTGATGCGTCCGAGCGAGGCCATCATGCGCATGGCGAGCTGCTCGCCGGGCATCTCCATGCTGAACACCGCCACCGGCAGCTTCTGCCCGACCGCGGCGTTCTCGGCGACGTTCATCGCGAATGAGGTCTTTCCCATGCTTGGTCTTCCGGCGACGATCACGAGATCGCCCGCCTGCAGGCCGGAGGTCATGGCGTCGAGGTCGCTGAAGCCGGTCGGCACGCCGGTGATCGCGCTCTCCGAACGGAACAGCGTGTCGATGCGGTCGACCGCGGCGGTCAACAGGGTCTTGAGCGGATGGAAGCCGCCGCGCCGGTGCGCGCCCTGCTCGCTGATGTCCATGATGCTCTTCTCGGCCAGGTCCAGCAGCTCGCCGGCCGAGCGCCCCTCGGGGCTGTAGGCGCTGTGGCCGATCTGGGTGGTGACGCGGATCAGGTTGCGCAGCACCGCGCGCTCGTGGACGATGTCGGCGTAGGCGAGGATATTGGCGGCGCTCGGCGTATTGTTGGCGAGCGCGCCGAGATAGGCCAGCCCGCCGGCGTTGCCCAGCTCGCCGTTGCTCTCCAGCCATTCCGAAACGGTCACGACGTCGGCCGGCTGGTTGTCGTCGCACAGCGCGGCAACGGCCCGGAAAATCAGCCGGTGTTCCTTGCGGTAGAAATCGTTCGGACCGAGGCGGTCGGCGATGCGGTCCCAGCTCTGGTTGTCGAGCATGAGGCCGCCCAGCACCGACTGCTCGGCCTCGATGGACTGCGGCGGGACTTTGAGTACTTCCGTGGCGGCATCGGAGCTGCTGATCGAATAGGCGCGTTCTTCCATCGACCCTCCGCGTCGTAGTAATAATTATGCCGGCCCATTATACCCGGCCGGTCGCGCGCGTCACGTCAAAAATTTTCCGCGCGCCGACGACCTGCCTTGACAGGAACGCGCGGTCCATCAGCGTCGATCGATATACCCGGGGCTACGACTGAACGTGAAGCGCGCGCGACGAAACGCAGAATGACGCAAAGCAACGAAGATCAAAGCGGTTCTTCGCGTCCTGGCGTCTTCGCGTTGGGATTTCTACGAAAATCGCCTCAGGCCTCGGCGACGATCGACACAATGATGTCGAAATTGACCTCGGAGTGCAGCGAGACCGGCACCGCGTGATCGCCGAGGGTCTTGAGCGGGCCCTGCGGCAGGTGCAACTCGGCGCGCTCCAGCGGGAAGCCCATGCGGGTCACCGCCTCGGCGATATCGGCGGTGCCGATCGAGCCGAACAGCTTGCCTTCGTCGCCGGCCTTGGCCGTGATCTGCACCGTCACGCCGGCCATCGCCTCGGCGCGCGCCTTGGCCTGGTTGAGCGCCTCGGCCTGCGTCATTTCGAGCTCGGCGCGCTGCGCCTCGAACTTCGCCTTGTTCCCGGCATTGGCGATAACCGCCTTGCCTTTCGGGATCAGGTAATTGCGGCCGTAGCCGGCGCGCACCTTGACCTGGTCGCCGAGACCGCCGAGGTTACGAACCTTTTCCAGCAATATGATATCCATGATTCAGTCCCCCGCGCTCAACGATGGCTGTCGCTGTACGGCAACAAGGCCAGAAAACGCGCCAGCTTCACGGCGCGCGTCAACTGGCGCTGGTAACGCGCCTTGGTGCCGGTGTTGCGGCTCGGAATGATCTTGCCGGTCTCGGTGACATAGCCCTTGAGCGTGGCGATGTCCTTGTAGTCGATCTCCACCACGCCTTCGGCGGTGAAGCGGCAATACTTCTTGCGGCGGAAAAAACGTGACATGACGTGTTCCTCGTGTTCGGTCAGGCCGGCTGCTCGGCCTCGGTGCTCTCGTCTTCGCTGCTGTCGTCGCGGTCGTCACCGCCGCCCTTGTCGTCGCGGGCACCGGCACCACGCGCCTCTTCCTGGCCGTCCTTGACGAGCGGCGACGGCGTGGTGACGGCCGATTTGCGCGCCAGGGTCAGCGAGCGGATCACCGCGTCGTTGAAGCGGAAGGCGGTCTCGAGCTCGCGCAGGATCTCCTGCGTGCACTCGATGTTCATCAGCACGTAGTGGGCCTTGTGGATCTTATTGATGGGATAGGCGAGCTGGCGGCGACCCCAGTCCTCGAGACGGTGGATCTTGCCGTCGCCGGCCTCGATCATGGCGCGGTAGCGCTCGATCATGGCGGGCACCTGCTCGCTCTGGTCCGGATGGACCAGGAACACGACTTCGTAATGACGCATTGTGGCTTCCTTGTGGCTTAAAGCCTCCCAGAACGCGCTGGTGAGGCAAGGAACCGGTCGGCGCTTAGGCGAGGCCGGAAAGGGGTGGCATTCTAAAGTAGCAAGTAGCAAGTGGCAAGTAACAAGGAAAACAATCCCTTGCTACTTGCTATTTGGCGCTCTTTGTCTGACGACTTCGAACAGACAAATGCCCGCCGCCACTGAGACATTCAGGCTCTCAACGGAGCCCGCCATCGGAATTCTGGCCAGAAAATCGCAGCGCTCCCGCGTCAGGCGCCGCAGCCCCCGCCCCTCCCCGCCCAGGACCAGGGCCAGGGGGACGGTGAGGTCCAGGGTATAGACCGCCTGCTCGGCGTTGCCGTCCGCCCCCACCAGCCACACTCCCGCCTCCTTGAGCTGGTCCAGGGCGCGCGCCAGGTTGGTGACGGCGAGCAGCGGCAGCACCTCGGCGGCACCGCTGGCCGCCTTGCGGGCCGCCGCGGTGAGCGGCGCGGCATTGTCCTTGGGAACAATGACGGCCTGGGCGCCGGCGGCGGCCGCGCTGCGCAGGCAGGCGCCGAGATTGTGGGGGTCCTGGACACCGTCCAGCACCAGCAGGAACGGCGTCGCCTCGAGCCCGGCCAGAAACGCCGGCAGGTCCTCGGATACCACCGGCGCGCCGGCGCGCAGCACGGCCGCCACTCCCTGGTGCCGGGCCCCGGCGGCCAGCGCATCGAGCCGGGCGCCGGGCACGCGCTCGACCGGGATGCCGCGGGCGCGCGCGGCGTCCAGCAGTTGCTGGGGCCGCGCGCCCTGGTGCTTGATGTCCAGCCAGATACGCTCGAGGCGCTCGGGATGGCGGGCGAGCGCCGCGCGCACCGCATGCCAGCCGTACAGCGAGGCCTCGGGCATGGCGGGCACTAGCGCCGGCGGCGCTTGGACCGGCCGCGGCGCTTGCCGGCCTTGCCGGGTTCCGTCTTGGCCGCGGCCGCGCGCGCCGGCTTGGCGGTCTTGTGTTTGCCGCGCCGGCCGCCGCGCGTGCGTCCGCCGTCCGGCGACGCGGCCCGCGCCACCAGCTCGAAATCGAGCTTGGCCTCGTCGAGATCGACACGCACCACGCGCACCTTGAGCGGGTCCCCGAGCCGGAATACCTCGTTGCTGCGCTCGCCGATCAGGCGGTGCTTGGCGGCGTCGAAGTGATAATAGTCGTTGCCGAGCGAGCTGATGTGCACCAACCCGTCGACATAGATCTCGGCCAGCTCCACGAACAGGCCGAAGCTGGTGACGCCGCTGATGATGCCATCGAACTCCTCGCCGATCTTGTCCTGCATGTACTCGGCCTTGAGCCAGCGGATCACGTCGCGGGTCGCGTCATCGGCGCGCCGCTCGGTCACCGACAGGTGCTCGCCCTGACCCAGCGCCTCGGCATCGGTGATGCGCGCCGGCCTGCGCTGGAGAATCGACTTGATGGCGCGGTGCACGATCAAATCCGGATAGCGCCGGATCGGCGAGGTGAAGTGCGCGTAGTTCGGGTAGCCGAGCGCGAAGTGCCCGATGTTGTCGGGGCTGTAGATCGCCTGGCTCAGGGAACGCAGCATGACGGTGTGGATGAGGCGCGCGTCCGGGCGCTCGCCGACCGTCGCCAGCAGCCGGGCGTAGTCGCGCGCCTGCGGCTCGTCGCCGCCGCCGAGCTCCAGACCCAGCTCGGACAGGAACTCGCGCAGCGCCGCGAGCTTCTCGGGCGTCGGGCCGGCGTGCACGCGGAACGGCACCGGCATCTTGTGCTCGATCAGGAGCTCCGCGGCGCAGACGTTGGCCGCGAGCATGCACTCCTCGATCAGCTTGTGCGCGTCGTTGCGCACCACCGGCTCGATGCGCTCGATCTTGCGTTCCGCGTTGTAGACGATGCGCGTCTCCGGCAGCTCGAAGTCTACCGCGCCGCGCTTGGCGCGCGCCTCGTGCAGCACCTGGTAGAGCGCGTACAGGGTCTCGAGGTGCGGCACCAGTGGCGCGTATTGCCTGCGCAAGGTCGCATCGCCGTCGACCAGCATCGCCGCCACCTGGGTATAGGTGAGGCGCGCTTGCGAGCGCATGACCGCCTCGAAGAAGCGGAAGTCCTCGATCCGGCCGCGCGCGCTGACCTTCATCTCGCAGGCCATGCACAGCCGGTCGACTTCCGGGTTGAGCGAGCACAGCCCGTTCGACAGGATCTCCGGCAGCATCGGGATGACGTGGTTGGGAAAATACACCGAGTTGCCGCGCTGATAGGCCTCGGCGTCGAGCGCGCTGCCGGGCTTGACGTAGCTGGCGACGTCGGCGATCGCCACGATCAGCCGGAAGCCCTTGCCGACGCGCTCGCAGAACACCGCATCGTCGAAATCGCGCGCGTCCTCACCGTCGATGGTGACGAGCGGCGTGGCGCGCAGGTCTTCGCGGCCATGCTTGGCGGACTCCGGCACCTGCGGATCGAGCCCCGACACCTCGCCCTGCACGGCGTCCGGCCACTCGTGCGGCAGCTCGTACATGCGGATCGCGACTTCGATCTCCATGCCCGGCGCCATATGATCGCCCAGCACCTCGACGATCTTGCCCTGCGGCTGGCCGCGCCGGCTCGGCTGTTCGACGATCGCCGCGACCACGATCTGGCCGTCGCGCGCGTCGCCGGCCGCGCCCTGCGGGATGAGAATGTCCTGGTTGATGCGCTTGTCGGACGGCACCACGACGCCGATGGCGTTCTCCTGCACGTAGCGACCGACCACCGTGCGGTGGGCGCGCTCCAGCACCTCGATGATCGCACCCTCCTTGCGGCCGCGCGGATCGACGCCGGCGACGCGCGCCACCGCCCGGTCGCCGTGCAGCAGCTGGCGCATCTCGCGCGGGCTCAGGAACAGGTCCTCGCCGCCCTCGTCCGGCACCAGGAAGCCGAAGCCGTCCGGGTGCCCGATCACCCGGCCGCGCACCATGTCCATCTTGTCGATCAGCGCGTAGCGGCCGCGCCGGTTCTTGAGCAGCTGGCCGTCGCGCTCCATGGCGCGCAGCCGGCGGCTGAAGGACTCGATGTCGCGCTCGCCGTCGACGCCGAGCCCCTGGGCCAGGCGTTTGAGGGACAGCGGCTCGCCGCACTCCGCCAAATGGCTGAGCACCGCCTCGCGGCTCGGCACCGGGTGCTCGTATTTCTGCGCCTCGCGCTCGGCCATGGGATCGGCCTGCGAACTGTCTGAGCCGGCGGGTTTCTGCGTTGACATAAATGGGGTCTCTCGGTAGAGTGCGCGGCCTGATCCGGGGATGCTAGCGCATTTTTCGGATCGGGGAATAAGCCGAGGTGGCGGAACTGGTAGACGCGCTAGGTTCAGGTCTTAGTGGGGGCAACCCCGTGGAGGTTCAAGTCCTCTCCTCGGTACCACAATTATTTCGGGTCGTCGCATCCACGTCGACGAGCCGCAGGACGCCGGCGTAGTTCCCCGTCAGCTCGGCCTCCAGGTGCCCGTCCCGCGGGTGCAACGGCACCTCGCCGATGAGGCGGCGCAGCTGCGCCCGGGCGCGCGTCACGTCCCGGAGCGTGACCGCTTCCAGGTTCTCCACCATGTCGCGGAACCGCTCGACCGCCCGCGGCAGGATGTGACCCACCTTCTCCAACTTGCGCGCCCCAGAGCTCAAGGATGCGAGCAGCTTGTCGCGCTCGGATTCCAGCCGCTCGAGCTCGCCCTTCGTCGTCGGCGTGATGACGCCGGCCCGGATCGCCGCCAGGACGTTCTCGATCTCGCGCTCGGTAGCGGCGAGCTTCCGGCGCGCCGCGTCCGTGTCGGCAGTCCCCCGGCGTCGCTCGGCGAGCAGCCTCGACGTCTCGCGGCGGGCCTTGGCGGCGGCCATCAACACCTGATACCCCGGCCGGTCGACCTTGGCGCCGCTCAGCGCCTCGTCCTTGAAGCGCACGACGATCTCCCACCTCTCGCGCTCGACGAGGCGCTCGCAATTGCGGGACTGGTCGGCGATGCTCGCCTGACGTTGCAGGTCGGAGCTATAGCGGGCGTAGATGGCAACTTTCATGGACGTTTCTCCTTTCTCAGCGCGTCCAACCGACTACTTTGTGATGCATTACATAAATCGCGCTTACACCCACCGCATAGACGAGTGAATCACTCATAAATCGCATTTCGTAGATAGACACAACGCCGTCGGCACGATCGACTTCACCCGTAAGCCTGAACAAATGGAATCGTCCCCAGCACTTTTTCAGCCGATCAAGGCGCATACCAACACGAATCTTGCCGTAGTCGTTCCCACATTCCACCCGAACAAGATTGCGTTGCTCTTCCCGAACTCGATTGCGCTGTTCTTCGGCCTCGGTCTGTTGTCTTGCGTCTTCGGCGTCCTCTCGTGCGCGACGCTCTCGAGCGGTCGTCTCCTGCCGTTGTTTCTTCTCCAGCTCCTCTTGTTGCCAAGCCTTGTGCCGTTCCATGCAGGAACGCATCCTGTCACTAAACGGAGGGCGATCCTCGAATGAACCGACGCTAAATCGCGAATCCCCACCGGCACAAGCAAACCAATGCCCATAGTCGGGGTCTGATGGTTTGATTCGAGCCGTACAAGCCGCAAACATGAGAGCCGCAGTTACGAGAGCCGCAACGATCATTCCATCACTGATAGAATTACCACTCACGCCGACCTCTTCACGAGTGATTTCACCTTCGGTCGTGCCTGTTTACTCAGCATCCAAAGGTCGTACTGTACCTGCATGTTCACCCACAGCTCCGGGTCGGTCCTGAACGCCAACGCCAGGCGCAATGCCATGTCCGGCGTCACGGTAGCGTGGCCGTTCACGATGTTGGAGAGATGCTTGCGCGTGACACCCAGCGCGCGGGCGGCCCGCGAAACGCTGACCTCGAGCGGCTTCAGGTACATCTCGCGCAGCACTTCGCCCGGATGAGCGGGGTTGTGCATCCTCGAATACTTCTCAGTGGTAGTCGACATAATCCACCTCGCAGGCGTGGCCGTCCTCGAAACGAAACGTCACGCGCCAGTTGCCCGACACGCTCACCGCCCAGAACCCCTTGCGGTCGCCCTTGAGCGGATGCAAATACAGGCCGGGGGCGTCCATCTGTTCCGGCCTGCTCGCCGCGTTCAGCATGGTCAGGATAAGCCGGAGCCGCTTGGCGTGCGCCGCCTGAACCTTGCGGGCGTTGCCCGTCCGGTAGAACAGCTCCAGCCCCTTGTGCCTGAAGTGTTTGACCATGCGGACGGGATTATAACTTAATTGGTTACAATCTGCTACCCATGGGGTTTCATGCCTGCCCGACGAAACCGATCCCGACAAACGATTGATTCCGGCTGTCTCGCCCGGAGCCGTCAAAGTCGGCCACCCGACTTTGAGGGGAAAAGAGGTGGACGGCCTGAGCGGTGGAACACAGTGGGAGATAATTCAGGTACCGGTTCCTCGGTACCAACTTCTTCGTAACCCAGGCACTCCGGTGCCATGCCGTGGGCGGGTTTCTGCGCCGCCCCGCCCTTCCCGCCGGATCCCGATCCTGTCGGCGTCCTCACTGCACCGGGCGTTGCGCGCCCATCGTTCGTCCTCTCGCATCAGCCGAACGGATGCCGCAGCACGATGGTCTCTTCACGGTCCGCGCCGGTGGAGATGATGTCAACGCGCGCGCCGGTCAGCTCCTCGACACGCTGCAGGTAGGCGCGCGCGTTGGCCGGCAGATCCTCCAGCCGTTTCACGCCCAGGGTCGATTCCTGCCATCCCGGCAACTCCTCGTACACCGGTACGCAGCGCTCGAGCGCATCGGCGCCGCTCGGGGCGGTCAGGCGTTCCTGGCCGTCACAGTTATAAGTGGTGCAGATCTTGACCGTGTCGAGCCCGTCGAGCACGTCGAGCTTGGTGATGCACAGGCCGGTGAAGCCGTTGATCTGGTGGGCGCGGCGCATGGCGACCGCGTCGAACCAGCCGCAGCGGCGCTTGCGGCCGGTGGTCGAGCCGAACTCGTTGCCGCGCTCGCCGAGGCGATCGCCGATCGCGTCGTGCAACTCGGTCGGGAACGGCCCGGCGCCGACGCGCGTGGTGTAGGCCTTGGTGATGCCCAGCACATAGTGCAGGCGCAGCGGGCCGATGCCGGCGCCGCAGCTCGCCGCTCCCGCGCCGGTGTTGGACGAGGTCACGAACGGATAGGTGCCGTGATCGATGTCGAGCAGCGTGCCCTGGGCGCCCTCGAACAGGATCGACTTGTCCTCCGCGGCGAAGCGATCGAGCAGGTCGGGGATGTCCGCCACCAGCGGCCGCAGGCGCTCGCCGAGCGCCAGGCATTCGTCGAGGGTCTGCCGATAATCGACGGTGTCGCACTTGAAGTAGTTCTCGAGCGCGAAGTTGTGGTACTCCATCACGCCCTCGAGCTTGGCGGCGAAGCCCGCCGTATCCATGAGATCGGCGACGCGCAGGCCGCGGCGCGCGACCTTGTCCTCGTAGGCCGGGCCGATGCCGCGGCCGGTGGTGCCGATGGCGCTCTTGCCGCGCGCCTTCTCGCGCGCCGCGTCGAGCGCCACGTGGTGCGGCAGGATCAACGGGCAGGACTCGCTCACCCGCAGGCGCTCGCGCACCGGCACGCCGCTCGCTTCGAGCTCGTCGACCTCCTTGAACAGCGCGGCGACCGACAGCACCACGCCGTTGCCGATGAGGCACATCACACCGTCGCGCAGGATGCCGGACGGAATCAGGTGCAGCACCGTCTTCCTGCCGTCGATCACCAGCGTGTGGCCGGCGTTGTGACCACCCTGGAAGCGCGCCACGGCGTGCGCGCGCTCGGTGAGCAGATCGACGATCTTGCCCTTGCCCTCGTCCCCCCACTGGGAACCGATTACCACGACATTCTTGCCCATACCCGCCTTCGTCAATTAAATTTTCTCGACCGTCCATGCCCCGCGGCGCTCGACCAGCCGCCGGTCGCAGCCCATTTCCCGTGGATCGCCGCCGGCACCCGGCAGGCCCTCGACCACGCGCTCGCCGGCCGCGCGCAGGCGCGCAACCTCGGCGCGCAAGGCCGGCGCGCCGCCGGCCGGCGCCAGGATGCCGCCGCGCAAGGCCGCGTCCTCCGGCAACAGCTTCACCAGCCGGCGCAGGTCGGCGCTGAAACCGGTCGCGGCGCGCTCGCGCCCGAAGGCCTTGCCGATGCCGTCGTAGCGCCCGCCCTGGGCGAGCGCCTGACCCTGGCCCGGCAGGAACACCGCATACACCACCCCGGTGTAGTAACGGTAACCGCGCAGCTCGGCGAGATCGAAGTAGCGCGTGAGCGCCGGATGGCTCGCGGCCACCGCGTCGGCGACGGCCGCGAGATTGTCGAGCGCGCTCGCCACGGCCGGCCCCGCCCCGGCCAGCCGCGCGCGCGCCGCCGCCAGCACCTCGGCGCCGCCGTTGAGCTCGGTGAGGGCGGTGAACCACTCGTTCTGCTTGGCGCCGAGCTGAGTCTCCGCGAGCAGCGCGTCCAGCTCCGGCCGCGCCTTGCGCTGCAGGATCCCGAAGATCGCCGCCTCCTGCTCCGGCTTGAGGCCGGCGGCCGCGGCCAGGGCACGGAACACGCCGACATGGCCGAGATCCAGGTGCAGGCCGTCGAGGCCGGTCGCGGCCAGCGCGTCGAGCATCAGCCTGAGAATTTCGATGTCGCTTTCCGGTCCCGGGTGGCCGAACAGCTCGGCACCGAGTTGCAACAGCTCGCGCGAGCCGCCGAGCGCGTCCGGGCGGGTGTGCAGCACGCTGCCGACGTAGCACAGCCGCACCGGCGCGCCGCGCTTCAAGTAGTGCGCGTCGATGCGCGCCGCCTGCGGCGTCATATCGGCGCGCACGCCCATGAGCCGCCCGCTCAGCTGATCGGTGAGCTTGAAGGTCTGGAGATCGAGCTCGCGGCCGGTGCCGGTGAGCAGCGACTCCAGGTACTCGATGAGCGGCGGCATCACCAGCTCGTAGCCCCAGACCGCGAACAGGTCGAGCAGCCGCCGGCGCATCGCCTCCAGGCGAAGCGCCTCGGCCGGCAGGATCTCTTCGATCCCCTCGGGGAGCAGCCAGCGGTCAGGGTCGCGCATCATGGGCGGATTATACCTGGAGCGGCCGGGTGCTTTACGACTTGACGGCGTACAACAGCACGAGCCCGAGCAGCATACTGGTCAGCCCGGCGAAGCGCAGCTGCGCGTCGCTGAGCTCGACCAGCGCCAACAGCAGCCGGCGCAGGCCGGCGGGGTTCGCGAACGGCAGGATGCCCTCCACCACCAGCAGCAGGGCGAGCACCAGCCCGAGCTCCTGCCAGCCCATCACGGCCGCGCCGGGCGGGGACGCCGCTCAGCGCCGCGGGCTCTTGAGATAGCGGAAGAATTCGGCACTGGGATCGACCACCAGGAGATCGTCTTTGCTCTTGAAGCTCTCCTTGTACGCGTTGAGGCTGCGGTACAGGGTGTAGAATTCCGGGTTGACGTTGAAGGCGCGGGCGTAGATGGCCGCGGCGCGCGCGTCGCCCTCGCCGCGCAGGCGCTCGGCGTCGCGGTAGGCCTCGGCCAGCAGGATCTCGCGCTGGCGGTCGGCGTCGGCGCGGATCCTCTCGGCGGCCTCGGCGCCCTGGGCGCGCAGCTCCTTGGCGATGCGCGTGCGCTCGGCCTCCATGCGCCGGTACACCGACTGGCTCACCTCCGGCGGCAGGTCGACGCGCTGGATGCGCACGTCGACGACCTCGATGCCGTATGCACGCGAATCCTTGTCGGCGTTGACGCTCAGGATCTCCATGATCTTGCGCCGGTCGCCCGACACCACGTCGCGCAGCGTGCGCTTGCCGAACTCGTCGCGCAGGCCGGAGTTGATCACCTGCGACAGGCGCTCGCGCGCCTTGAGCTCGTCGCCGGCCACCGCGACGTAGAACTTCGGCAGGTCGATGATGCGCCACTTGACGTAGGAATCGACCACCACCGACTTCTTCTCCACCGTCAGGAAGGCGCGCGGCTCGGCGTCCATGGTCAGGATGCGGCGGTCGTAGAAGCGCACGGTGTCGAGGAACGGGATCTTCATGTGCAGCCCCGGCTCGGCGTCGTGCTTCACCACCTGCCCGAAGCGCACGACCACGGCGCGCTCGCGCTCGTCGACCGTGTAAAACGCGCCGCTCACGATGACGATCGCCACCAGGACCAGGGCGACCACGGCAATCAGCTGATTCTGGTTCATTACGGCGCCCCCCGTGTGCGGCTGTCGCGGGCGCGCTCGCGGGCGGCCGCGGCGAGCGGATCGCCCGACTCCGGCAGCGGCGTCAGCGTGTTGACCGGACCGACGCTCGATCCGGTCGACTGCGACACGATCCGGTCGAGTGGCAGATAGAGAATATTGTTGCCGCCCTTCTGGTCGATGAGTACCTTGGTGGTGCTCGACAGCACCTGCTCCATGGCCTCGATGTAGAGGCGGTCGCGTGTCACGCCCGGCGCGCGCGCGTATTCCACGGCGATCTGGCTGAAACGCCGCGCCTCGCCGTCGGCGCGCGCGATCACCGACGCCTTGTAGCCCTCGGCCTCCTGGATGAGGCGCGCCGCCGCGCCGCGCGCCCGCGGGATCACGTCGTTGGCATAGGCCTGGGCCTCGTTCTTCAGGCGCTCCTCGTCCTCGCGCGCCTTGACCGCGTCGTCGAACGCCGCCTTGACCTCCTCGGGGCGGGTCGCGTCCTGCATCTTGACGCCGACCACCTGGATACCGGCCCGGTAGCGGTCGAGAATCTCCTGCAGCAGTTCCTCGGTCTTCTGCGCCACTTCCTCGCGGCCCTCGGTGATGATGAACTCGAAGGTGCTCTTGCCGACCATCTCGCGCACCGCCGACTCGGTGGCCTGCCGGATGGTCTTCACCGGGTCGTTGACGTTGAACAGGAATTCCTGCGCGTCCTTCACCCGGTATTGGACGGAAAACTCGATGTCGACGATGTTCTCGTCCTGGGTCAGCATCAGCGCCTCCCTGGGCACCTTGCTGGTGACGCCGGTCCGTTCGTTGATCAGATAGCCGATGGTGAACAGATTGACCGCCTCGACGTCGACCTTCTCGACTTTCTCGATCGGAAACGGCATATGCCAGTGCAGTCCGGCCTCGGTCACCACGGTCTTCTTGCCGAAGCGCAGCTCGACGCCGCGCTCGCCCTGCTGAACGATGTAGAAGCCGCTCAACAGCCACAGCCCGACGATCACCAGGGCGATGATGCCGACGCCGAAGCCGCCGACGCCGGGCGCGCCGCCGGCACCGCCGCCGCCCGCACCGCCGCGCCGGCCGCCGAAGGCGCCGCGCAGCTTGTCCTGGATGTTGCGCACGATCTGATCGAGGTCCGGCGGACCCTGGTCGCGCTTGCGTTGACCCCAGGGGTCCTTGCCCCCCGAACCGCCTGGTTCGTTCCACGCCACGATTGAATCCTCTAAGTGCTTGGGCTGAACTGTGAAGTGCCGACAGGCAAAGGCGGCATTCTAGAAGCGATCCGCCATCCGATCAATCGACGTTGCCGACCGGCGAACGGCGCCGTCAGGAACCGGTTTCGGCGTAGCCCGGCGCCGGCTCGGCGATCCGCATCGCCGGTTCGAAATCGGGGGTCTGCATCAACCAATCGAGCTGGGCCGGCTCGAGTTCGATCTCCATGCGCCAGGCGCCGTCGGTGTCGATCGTTTCGCGGACCACGTGCAGGCGCGCGTGGATGAGCGCGTGCAGGCGCCCCGCCGCCGGCGGCAGCCGCAGGGTCTCGGTGAAACGCCGGTGCCGGTAGTGCCCGGCGAGCGCCTCGCGCAGCAGCTCGACGCCCGCGCCGGTCGCCGCCGACAGCCAGATCTGGCTGACCCGGCCGGACTCGTCGCGCTCGACGCGCGGCGCATCGCCGGTCAGGTCGATCTTGTTGAAGATCGTGATCTGCGGCACCGTCTCGGCATGGATCTCGCGCAGCACCGCGTTCACCTGCTCGGCGTGCTCGCGCCGCTCGGGGCTGGCGGCATCCACCACGTGCAGCAGCAGTTCGGCTTGTGCGACCTCCTCGAGCGTGGACTTGAAGGCCTCGACCAGCTTGTGCGGCAGGTGCCGGATGAAGCCCACGGTGTCGGCGAGGATGACGCTGGTGTTGCCCGGCAACGCGATGCGCCGCATGGTCGGATCGAGGGTCGCGAACAGCTGGTCGGCGGCATACACCTCGGCGCCGGTCAGCCGGTTGAACAGCGAGGACTTGCCGGCGTTGGTATAACCGACCAGCGACACCGTCGGGATCGGGATCTTGCGGCGCGCCTTGCGGCGGCTGCCGCGCTGCGCGCGCACCTTCTCCAGCCGCCGGTTGAGGTGCTTGACCCGCTCGCGGATCAGCCGGCGGTCGGTCTCGAGCTGGGTCTCGCCGGGACCGCGCAGGCCGATGCCGCCCTTCTGGCGCTCCAGGTGGGTCCAGCCGCGCACCAGGCGCGTCGCCAGGTGGTCGAGCTGGGCGAGCTCGACCTGCAGCTTGCCCTCGTGGGAGTGGGCGCGCTGCGCGAAGATGTCGAGGATCAGCCCGGTGCGGTCCAGCACCCGGCAGCCGACGACCTTCTCGAGGTTGCGCTCCTGCGAGGGCGACAGCTCGTGGTTGACCAGCACCAGGTCGGCCGCGGCGGCCGCCACCGCGTCGCGCACCTCCTCGGACTTGCCGCGACCGATATAGGTGGCCGCGTCCGGCCGCTCGCGCCGGCCCAGGACCGCGCCCGCCACCTCGGCGCCGGCCGACAGCGCCAGCAGGCGCAGCTCCTCGAGCTGCGCCTCGGCATCGGTTCCGGGAAATTTCAGCTGGACGAGGACCGCCCGCTCGCGCCTCGGCGTGCGTCCAGCCGGGTCCGCCGCGCGATTATTGGTTGCCGGGGTGCGGCTTGTCGCTGTCGTCGGAATGGTCAAATGTGAACTTTACCGGCCGGCTCGGCACGACCGTGGAGATAGCATGCTTGTAGATCATCTGGCTGACGGAGTTCTTGAGCAGCACGACGAACTGGTCGAACGACTCGATCTGTCCCTGCAGCTTGATGCCGTTGACCAGGAAAATGGACACCGGAACCCGTTCCTTACGCAAGGTGTTGAGGTAAGGGTCTTGTAGCGCTTGCCCTCTTTGCTGACTCATGACAGTTCTCCTGTTCTTATGATGTCGGCAGTGCCGACCTTGGCATTTTCATGGTTATGACCGCCCGGGCATTATCGCTCCGGGCATTCAAAAAGTATAACCTTTTTACTTACAAGGCTACTCGTTCGACGATCGCGCGCCGCGCCGCGCCTTCGAGGTCCGCACCCTGGCAGTCCAGCCGTATAACGTCGCGCTCGGCTCGCAGCCAGGTCAACTGCCGTTTCGCCAGCTGACGGGTGGCAATGATACTCTTTTCGACCATATCTGGGTAGTTGAGTGCCCCGCTCAGGTACGCCCAGACCTGGCGGTAGCCGACGGTCCGCACCGACGGCAGGCTCGGGCCGAGATCGCCGCGCCGGTACAAAGTCTCGACCTCGGCGACCAGCCCTTGGTTCAACATCAGCCGGAATCGTTCGGCAATGCGCCGATGCAGTGCGGCGCGATCCGCCGGCCACAGCGCCAGCTTAACGAAGCGGTACGGCGGCCGCCGGGCCGCGCCGCCGAGCTCGGTCCGGGTCCGGCCGGTCAGCGCGATGATTTCGAGCGCGCGTTGGATGCGCTGGGCGTCGTGCGGATCGATACGCGCGGCGCTGGCGGGGTCCTGATCGCACAAGCGCGCATGCAGCGCCGGCCAGCCGTGCCGGGCGGCCTCGGCCGCCAGCTGCGCGCGCACCTCCGGGTCCGCCGAAGGCAGTTCCGACAAGCCGGATTCCAGGGCGCGGAAATAGAAGGAGGTGCCGCCGACCAGCAGCGGCATGCGCCCGGCGCCGACGATCGCGCTGATCTCGCGCAGCGCGTCCGCGCGGAACCGGGCGGCGGAATAGGCCTCGGCCGGGTCGCAGATATCGATCAATCGGTGCGGCACCCGGGCACGTTCCTCGGGGCTGGGCTTGGCGGTACCGATGTCCATGCCCCGGTAGACCTGCGCGGCGTCGACGCTCACCAGCTCGACCGGCAGTTGCGCATGCAGCGCGAGCGCCAACGCGGTCTTGCCGGCCGCGGTCGGGCCCATAAGACACAAGACCGGGGGCGGGTTGGAGCCGTTCATGCCCGGATTATGCCATCACCGTCGGCGGGAACGTGCCGGGGCCGGGGCAAGTCAACGCCCGCGGAAAGGAGTTATTAGCCACGGGGGTCACGGGGTACACGGGGAAGAGAAGAGTGGTTTCTTGCCGAATTGATTTTCCCCGTGTTCCCCGTGACCCCCGTGGCGTATTTGTTCTTCAGGTCTCCGGCCGCATGTGCGGGAAGAGTATGACATCGCGGATGCTGGGCGCGTCGGCGTAAAGCATGACCAGCCGGTCGATGCCGATGCCCTCGCCGGCGGTCGGCGGCATGCCGTGCTCGAGCGCGCGGATGTAGTCGGCGTCGAAGTGCATGGCCTCCTCGTCGCCGGCCTCCTTCTCGGCCACCTGCCGGCGGAAGCGCTCGGCCTGGTCCTCGGCGTCGTTGAGCTCGGAAAAGCCGTTGGCGATCTCGCGCCCGCCGACGAAGAATTCGAAACGGTCGGTGACGAACGGATCCTGGTCGTTGCGCCGCGCCAGCGGCGAGACCTCGGTCGGGTAGGCGGTGATGAAGGTCGGGTCCTTGAGCCGCGACTCGACGGTCTTCTCGAAGATCTCGATCCACAGCTTGCCCAGCCCGTAACCGGGCTTGAGCGGGATCTTGAGGCGCTCGGCGACGCGCCGCGCGGATTCGAGCGAAGCCAGGTCACCCTCGGCCAGATCCGGATTGAAGTGCAGGATCGATTCCTTCACCGTCATGCGCGCGAACGGTTTGGCGAAATCGTAGGTCTCGCCCTGGTAGCGAACCTGCGAACCGCCGGTGACCGCCTCGGTCAGGCCGCGCAGCATCTCCTCGGTCAGGTTCATCAGGTCGCGGTAATCGGCGTAGGCCTCGTAGAACTCGAGCATGGTGAACTCGGGGTTGTGGCGCGTCGACAGCCCCTCGTTGCGGAAATTGCGGTTGATCTCGTAGACCTTCTCGAAGCCGCCCACCACCAGGCGCTTGAGGTAGAGCTCCGGCGCGATGCGCAGGAACAGCTGGATGTCGAGGGTGTTGTGGTAGGTGATGAACGGCCGCGCCACCGCGCCGCCCGGGATCGCCTGCATCATCGGCGTCTCGACCTCGAGGAAGCCGCGCGCGTCGAGGAAGCGCCGCAGGGTGGCGACGATCTCGGCGCGCAGACGGAAGGTCCTGCGCGCCACGTCGTTCATGATCAGGTCGAGATAACGCTGGCGGTAACGCGTCTCCTGGTCCGCCAGGCCGTGGAATTTCTCCGGCAGCGGCCGCAGCGCCTTGGTCAGCAGACGCAAGGCGTCGACCTTGACCGACAGCTCGCCGGTCTTGGTCTTGAACAGCGCGCCTTCCGCGCCGAGGATGTCGCCGAGATCCCACTTTTTGAATTCGTCGTAGCCGGCCGCGCCGACGGCCTCGCGCTGCACGTAGAGCTGGATCCGGCCGGACATGTCCTGCAGGTGCGCGAAGCTCGCCTTGCCCATCACCCGCCGCGTCATCATACGCCCGGCGACCCGGACCCGCACCGGCTGCGCCTCGAGCGCCACGGCCTCGCGCTCGCCGTACTCGGCGTGCAGCTCGCCGGCCACCACGTTGCGACGGAAGTCGTTGGGGAAGGCGATGCCCTGCTCGCGCAGCTGCGCCAGCTTGGCGCGCCGCTGCGCGATCTGGATGTTCTCGTCCTGGCCGTTGTCGTTGTCGTCAGTCATGGGCTCGAAATATGCCGGTGGCGTCGGTGATTGTCGCATTAAATACGCCACGGGGGACACGGGGGTCACGGGGGAAATCAATTCGGCACAAAACCACACTTCCCCTCCCCGTGTCCCCCGTGACCCCCGTGGCTAATAAACGCCCTTCCATTGCACGGCCTATAAACCCTGCTTGAGGCTGGCTTCAATGAACCTGTCGAGGTCGCCGTCCAGCACCGCCTGGGTGTTGGCGGTCTCGACCCCGGTGCGCAGGTCCTTGATGCGCGACTGGTCGAGCACGTAGGAACGGATCTGGCTGCCCCAGCCGATGTCGGCCTTGCTGTCCTCGAGCTTCTGCTGGGTCTCGCGGCGCTTGCGCATCTCGGCCTCGTAGAGGCGCGCCTTCAGCATGTGCATGGCCGCCGAGCGGTTCTTGTGCTGTGAGCGGTCGCTCTGGCACTGGACCACGATGCCGGTCGGCTCGTGGGTGATGCGGATCGCCGACTCGGTGCGATTCACGTGCTGGCCGCCGGCGCCGCTCGCCCGGTAGGTGTCGATGCGCAGATCGGCGGGATTGATATCGATATCGATGTCGTCGTCGACCTCGGGATAGACGAACACCGAGGCGAACGAGGTGTGGCGACGGTTGCCGGAATCGAACGGCGACTTGCGCACCAGCCGGTGCACGCCGGTTTCGGTGCGCAGCCAGCCGTAGGCATAGGGTCCGGTGAAGTGCAGGGTCGCGCTCTTGATGCCGGCGACCTCGCCGTCGCTGCGCTCGACGAGCTCGGTCTTGAAGCCGTGGCGCTCGCCCCAGCGCAGGTACATGCGCTCCAGCATCTCGGCCCAATCCTGGGCCTCGGTGCCGCCGGAGCCGGCCTGGATGTCCAGGAACGCCGCGGCCGCGTCCATCTCGCCGCCGAACATGCGCTGGAACTCGAGGCCGGCCAGGCGCTGCTCCAGCCCCCCCAAGTCCTTGACGACCGAGTCGACCAGCGCGGTATCGTCCTCGGCCTCGGCGAGCCTCAGCAGCTCGTCGGCCTCGGCGATGCCGGTGTCGAGCGTGGCGAAGGTGCCGACCACCTGCTCGAGGCGCGCGCGCTCGCGTCCCAGCTCCTGGGCGCGCTCCGGCTTGTCCCAGACATTGGGCTGCTCGAGCTCGCGGCTGACCTCGGCCAGGCGTTCGCGCTTGGCGTCGTAGTCAAAGATACCCCCGAAGGGTGGCGGCGCGCTCGCGCAGATCGGCGAGCTTGTGGAACAGTGGATTCAGTTCTTCCATCGTCGGGCCCGGGGGTTCATAGGCTGGAGGTTAGGTCAATACTTTTATATTTAAAAACAATGATATCAGAATACAATATCATAAATTACTTTACTTTCACGCCGAGCACCTCCCCGACCACGCGCCGCAAGGGCTCGAGCATTTCCGGGGCCTCGATCTCCATGACCTGTTCCAGCACCCATTTACTGTCGGTCGCCGCCATGGCGTCGGCGGTCTTTTCGCCCAGCAGGCGCAGGAAGGCATAGCTCGGGCCGGCATCGGTGTAGTCGCACTCGGCATAGTCGGCGGCGCGCGCGTTGAGCGTGGCGATGAAGGCGTTGACGTGGTCGCCGGGCCCCAGGTAGTCGAGCAGATTCGATTCCGCGGTCCGGGCCAGGTGCACGCCCAGCGCATTGATCAAGGCGCGGCGGTCGTCCTCGGACAGCTGGCCGTAGACGATGCGGTCGGTGACCTGCAGCAGGAAGGCGACGAACTCGGTGAGCACTGCCACGAACTGGCGGTCGCTGCCGAGCGGCCAGTCGTCCTTCTCCATGCGCCGGCAGGTCTCCTGGGCGATCTTCCAGATGGTCACGCCCACCACGCCGGCGCGCTGCTCGATGGTCTTCGGCCCGCCGGTTCGCCACTTGGTTCGTATGCGCAGTGCCATGGTGCTCTCGAAGCCGGCGCCCGCGACGCCGGCAAAGCGCCATAGTATAGGCCTTCGCGCGGCTGAGCTGAATCCCGGCCGCCGGCATCGCTCCGCCCGGGGCGGT